>MAAC01017940.1_pt1 | contig 22838 bp, 22 predicted proteins | sample 1115981 | NCBI WGS metagenome assembly MAAC01 (sample SAMN04961126, study PRJNA320927) | seawater metagenome | isolation source: sample BD02T64 sea water enriched with oil for 64 days | place: USA:Gulf of Mexico | collected 2013-07-27
ACTTCTAACACCACTATCTCCACGTTCTATTTCTTGCATGATTAGACCATACGAAATCTGATCCAATCCTGCACCGCCATATTCTTCAGGAATATACGGTCCAAAAGCGCCAATTTCTGCCAAACCTTTTACAATTTGATGAGGAAATTCTGCTTTTTGAGCGTATTCTTCAATGATTGGAGAAACATCACGCTTTACCCACTCACGAGCAGCATCACGAATTAATTTATGTTCGTCTGTTAACAAATCGTCAAGATTGTAATAATCTGGAGCTTCAAATAAATCAGGTTTCATAGTATTAATTTTATTCTTCAAAAGTAATTAATGCCTTGCAATATTACACTTATTATAGGAAGAATTTAATCAATAATTTAGGTGCTATTTATTTAAATATTTTGCAAGTAAACTATGAAAATGATGCACTCCTTTTTCTCTTTTAGGAGAATACCTTCCCGCTTTGTAAAAAGAAGAATTCACTCCTTTTTGAACATTTTCTACCACAAATTCATCCTCTCTTTCTACTTTGTCCAAATCGCTACCTGCTCCTTTTTCTAATTTTGTTGGATCGTAAACATAGGAAACAAAGGATACTTTAGTTCTATTGATGTCAACCGGACTAACAACATTGATAGAAAGCCCCCAAGGATAAAAATTAAACATCATATTCGGAAATACCCAATAATAATATGCAGCAACATTTTTACCATAATCTATATGGTCTTTGGGTAAATCGAATACCTCTGTAGCATTTTTAGTGATGCCAATTTGAAGGTTGCAATGCTCGTAAGTTTCTGTTTTATAACTGCCATAGTCCAGTACTTTATTTAAACTCTCATGTACAAATGGCACATGAAAGCCTTCTAAATAGTTATCACAATACAATGCCCAATGAGCGTGGACTAAAAAATTCTTAGTTTTTGAACTGTCAAGAGTAAATTCATCGAATGGCAAAAACCCAATCCGTTCTTTCATTTTGTTGATTACTTCAGAAAAGGGAAATTCAGGATTCAACCCAACAAACAATAAGGAGCTCCATTTTTCTAATGAAAATTTATGTAAATCGTCACAGGGTCTTGGAAAATTTTTAGCATCTTCAAACTCTGGCATATGTTCAAATTCTCCGTTTAAATTAAACCGCCTGCCGTGATACATACATGTAAGCTTTTTTGTTTTTCCAGGGTGAAGCGCAACTAAATTACCTCTATGGGTACATACATTGGTAAAACAGTTAATCTCATCTTTTTCATTTCTAACTAAAAGAAGAGGTTCGGTTAAATAGTTTTCTAAAAGAACCAAAGGATAAACTGATTGTGGCAATTTTACTAAATCTTCATCACCAATCCATTGCCAAGTTTTTAAAAATATTTTTTCTTTTATAGCATTAAAAACCTCTGGATCTTTATAAAATGAAGCTGGGAGGGTTTCTGCTTGAGAAATGTCGGGATCGATATAGAATTTTTTAGACATAGCTTATTTTGATTATTGTATATTCACGAATTGACTTTAAATTTAAACAAATATTTTTTAACCAATTTTTAAATGTATTATGAAAACTAAAACTCAAAAAATTGGTTTATTAACCGCAACATCCCTTGTAGTTGGTAATATGATTGGTGTAGGAATTTTTGTTTTACCAGCTGTATTGTCAAATTATGGAAGTATAAGCTTGTTAGGTTGGGTATTAACAGCAGCTGGAGCTTTAGTTTTAGCAAAAATATTTAGTAATTTCAGTAAGATCATCGTGAGTAAAAGTGGTGGGCCTTATGTGTATTCAAAAGCTGGTTTCGGTGATTTTATAGGGTTTTTAGTAGCTTGGGGCTATTGGATAGCTTGTTGGGTTAGTAACGGGGCAATAGCAATTGCCGTTATTGGAGCAGCTAGTTTTTTTGTACCTGAATTGGCTACAAATTCAGTACTATCTGTGTCCTTAGGATTAGGGCTTATTTGGATATTTACTTGGATTAATTCAAGAGGGATTAAGGAATCTGGGAGAGTCCAATTAATTACTACAGTTATAAAAATTTTACCATTATTATTTATAATATTATTTGGGCTGTTTTTTTTTAAAATTGAAAATTTCCCATCTTTTAATTTAACTGGAGAAAGCAACTTTTCAACATTATCTGCAGTAGCTACATTAACATTGTATGCATTTTTAGGAATTGAATGTGCTACGATACCAGCGGGTGATATAGAAAATCCAGAAAAAACAATACCAAGAGCAACCATGTTTGGCGCCATCATTACAACAGCTTTGTATATATTAGGAACCATTGTCTTATTTGGGATATTACCATTAGATGTCTTACAAAATTCCCCAGCTCCTTTTGCAGAAGCCGCTAAGATTATGGGAGGTGATTACGGAGGTTATTTTGTGGCTATAGGAGTAATAATTTCAGGAATTGGAGTATTAAATGGGTGGATTTTAATTACGGGTCAAATATCGATGGCAACTGCAAAAGATGATTTGTTTCCAGATTTTTTTAAGAAAGAAAATAAAAAAGGAGCTCCCGTAAATGGGTTTGTGATTGGTGGTGTATTGTCATCGATTGTGATGTTGATGAACTATTCCGAAGGCTTGGTAGATCAATTTGAATTTATTGTTCAACTAACCGTGATTGCTACCTTATTGCCTTACTTATTTACTGCGGCATCTTATGCATTAATTGTTATTGAAAAAAAACTTCATACAAAAAGTTGGATTAAAACATTTGTATTGGCTGCTTTAGGATTTACATATTCACTTTGGGCAATATATGGTTCTGGCCCAGATACTGTCTTCTATGGTTTCTTGTTATTAATAATAGGAATTCCTGTTTATATTTATATGAAGTGGATTAAAAACAAAGAAAAATAAATGAAGACAACATATCATTCAGAATATTTAAAGTTAAAATCCCTTTATATCAAACCCGCAAAAAATGCTTTTGTTTCAGAAAGGTTATTAAAAAAACAATGGCAAGAACTTAACTATTTAAGTCAACCTGATTTTGAAGAGTCTTTAAATGAATATAATTTTTTTCAAAAAGCACTTCAAAAAAATGGAGCTTCCATACATCAATTTCCTTTTGATAACAAAGTTGCTATCGACTCCATTTATTGTCGAGATGCTGCTATTGCAACAGATTTTGGAATGATTATTTGCAATATGGGAAAATCTGGGAGAATAAATGAACCCAATGCCCAAATGCAAACTTTTATAAATGAATCAATTCCTATTTTAGGGAAAATAGAATCGTCAGGAACTTTAGAAGGTGGTGATGTTGCTTGGTTAGATGATAAAACATTAGCTGTAGGTCTTACCTATAGGACCAATGAAGAAGGGATTAGTCAATTAAAAAATTTGCTAGAACCTAAAGGTGTCGAAGTCATTGTAGCCGATTTACCTCATTATAAAGGGCCATCAGATGTATTTCATTTAATGTCTATTTTGAGCCCAGTGGATAAAGACTTAGCTGTTGTTTATTCACCATTAATGCCTATTAAATTTAGAAACGAACTTTTAAAAAGAAATTACAAATTGGTAGAAGTTCCTGACAAAGAGTTTGAATCCATGGGCTGTAATGTATTAGCAATTGCACCAAGAGAATGTTTAATGGTACAGGGAAACCCTAAAACAGAAAAAGCTTTAGTAAATGCAGGATGTAAGGTAACTAGTTATAAAGGGGAAAACATTAGTATTTATGGAGGGGGTGGCCCTACTTGTTTAACAAGGCCATTGTTAAGAGAAATGTAATTACATTTTGAGATAAAATTCCTTAGTTAGATTTTTATATTCTTCTGTATACACATGTCTTGAAATCTCAATAGTAAGCTCTTCGAAAATAATTTCTGTTTTTTTAAAGGAAAACTCTAATAAACTTCTTTTTACATCGGAAGTAGTTGTACCTCTAACTCGACAAATTCGTTTCGGAAATAATCCAACTTCTGAAGCCAAAGTAATAAAATGGTCTTCTTCCTTTCTAGGGAGTATCAAGGCGAAAATTCCTTTTTCTGAAAGAAATTGAAATGCAAAAATGGCTAAGTCTCTAAATGGTAAAGTGTCTGTAAAACGAGCGGTATTTCTTTTGTTATTCTCAGATTTATAATCGTCTGAATAAAACGGTGGATTCGAAATAATTAAATCGTATTCTTCTTCCACTTCAGTAGCAAATTCTTGTGCTGAGGCATGAAAACAAAACAAACGATCTCCCCAAGGTGAGCTCTCAAAATTTTCAACACATTGTTCAAAAGCACCTTCATCAATTTCGATAGCTTCCATAGTGTCGGCAAGGCAACGTTGGGCTAATTGCAGTGATAAAATCCCTGTACCTGCTCCAATATCTAAAACGCTATCAGGATTGTTTTCCAAAGAAACCCAAGCGCCTAATAACACGCCGTCTGTACCAATTTTCATAGCACATCGGTCTTGTAGTATGGTAAATTGTTTGAATTTAAAAGGGGAAGCCATGTTAAAGGTAAAGCTCAATGAGCCCATTAGGTACCTCTAGCAAAATAACTTTATTCTCTTTATCGACCTTTTTTATAAACCTATCAATTAATGGAATTAGAATTTCAGTTCCATTTCGATCTATTTCAAAAAGTGGTTGCACGTTACTTTCATTAACTCCAGATACCACTCCAACATCTCCAAAAGAAACGTCTTCTACAGCATACCCAATAATTTCATGATAATAGAATTTGTTATCCCCGAGTTTTGGGAGTAAGTCTAAAGGAAGGTATAGTTCTGTGTTTATTAAAGGCTCTGTATCTTCATCATTGTCTACACCTTCAAATTTCACTCGAAGTAAGGTAGATTTGTGCAGTGACCCTCGTGTTATAAAAAATGGAATCAAGTTTTTGTTTTTTTCAACAAAAACCGATTCCATTTTAGTATATCTTTTAGGTTCGTCTGTATCTAGTTTAACTAGAAGCTCCCCTTTAAAGCTATATCTTTTAACAATCTTGCCTAAGTAGAAACAGTCCTCCTTTTGCATTGTTAAAAATTTATTCTTCTTTTTTAGCTGGAGCTCCTTCTTCTGCAGCCTTTGCAGCTACATCATCAATAGTCTCTTCTTTTGGAGCTTCTTCTTCAGTTGCTACTTCAGCAGTAGTTTCTTCTACAACTTCTTCTACAACAGGAGTTGCATCAGCTATACGTTGTTCGTTTATTGCTTTTTCTGCGGCAAAAGATGCAGCTTCTTCTTTGTCTTTAGCGTCGCTAAGATTTGAACGTTTTGAGTCAATTTTCTTAGCTTTTTCTTCTAACCAAGAATTAAATTTTTCTTCAGCTTGTTCTTCAGTTAATGCACCTTTTTTAACCCCACCAGCTAAATGTTTTTTCAACATAACACCTTTATAAGATAGAATTGCTCTTGCAGTATCTGTAGGTTGTGCTCCATTATGAAGCCATTTTACAGCACCATCAATATCTAAATTAATCTCAGCTGGGTTTACATTTGGGTTGTAAGTTCCTAATTTCTCTAGGTATTTACCATCTCTTTTTGCACGGCCATCCGCTGCTACGATCCAGTAAAAAGGTTTTCCTTTTTTACCATGTCTTTGTAATCTAATTTTTACGGGCATATCTATTATTTTTTTGAGGTTCCCGACCTCGGTTCATAATTTAAGACGGCAAAGATAATATATTTTTTAATTGAAACTCAAAAGATTAAACTTTTTCTTTTACATTTGTACTTACCCATTTTTACTTTTAAAGCCATGAAAAAAATATTATTACTGCTTTTAGTAACCATTGTTTTCGTTAGTTGTGAAGACCTTGAAACAAATAGCCCTGCATTACAAGCTGAAATTGATAATGTGTTTTTTAAGTCATTAGATGCAAACACTTCGCAAAATAATGATGGTACCTACCTTATACAAGGGTTTACGGGAAATGAAACCTTATCCTTAAAAATATCAAATATAGATGTTGGAACGTATATTGTTGGTGGCACATCTGATAATTATGCCAATTTTGAAAATATTGTTGGTTCAGTTTACTCTACTAACCCTGAAGGTTCTGGAGAAATTGTAATAACAGATAGGAATACATCATTAAATGCTATTACTGGTTTTTTTAATTTTACAGCTATGATACCTGGTGTGGATACTATTTCAGTGCACAATGGAGTGTTTTATCAAGTGCGATATGTAGGAGAAAATGGGAATAATGTTAATGATGGAACCATGGTTGCAAGTGTTGACAATAGCCCGTTAAGCCTAAATAGTGTGAATGCAGCAGAAACAGATAATTCTATTGTTGTTTTGGGATCGAATAATATTAGCTCCATTTTTATAAAAGTACCCATAGATGTAGAAGAGGGGTTTTATGATTTACCAGAAAGCGGGTTTGTGGCAAAATATACACAGGATTCGGTTGCAGAAAATGCAATATCCGGAACTATTGTAATAATAAGTCATGATGTTAATGCTAAAACTTTGGCTGGAACCTTCTACTTTACTACAGAGAATCATGTTGTTGAACAAGGTCAGTTTAATGTATCTTATCAATAAAAACATTTACACATAACGAACCGGTCTGTTTTTTAGAGCGGTTTTTTTGTGGAAAAAATTCAAGGATTCTTTATAACTTTATTTTTCTTTAAGAGCGCGTTTTAATATTTTTAAACATTGGTTTTTACGAGTAGTGTAAATCCGTAAATTGTTAATTTCCAAACTCTTTTATGTACTTAATCTTTGATACCGAAACTACTGGACTTCCAAAACGTTGGAATGCTCCTTTAACAGATAGTGATAATTGGCCGCGTTGTATTCAAATTGCTTGGCAATTGCATGAGGAAGATGGAACACTTATAGAGCATCAGGATTATTTGGTGCAACCCGAAGGATTCAATATTCCCTATGATGCTGAAAAGATTCATGGAATATCTACCGAATTAGCAGAACAAAAAGGAATTCCTTTGGCTGAAGTAATTGAGAAGTTTACCGAAGCGCTTTCTAAATCAAAATTTTTAGTAGGTCAAAACATTGGTTTTGATAATAATATCATGGGAGCCGAGTTTCATCGGCTTGGGATTGAAAATCCACTTCCTAAATTTCCTGTTTTAGACACCTGTACCGAAACTACGGCACAACTTTGTCAGTTACCTGGTGGACGTGGGGGAAGATTTAAACTCCCTACCTTAACAGAACTTCATCAGTTTTTGTTTAACAAAGCCTTTAATGAAGCGCATAATGCTACAGCCGATGTGGAGGCAACGACTCGTTGTTTTTTAGAGTTGATAAGAAGGCAACTGTTTACAGCAAAAGAACTCGATGTTCAGCCAGATTATTTCGATAAATTTTCGGAGGCCAATCCAAAACCTATTGAATTAATAGGATTAAAGCATATAAATCTTAAGAAGGCTTCAGAAAAGATAAGAAGAGAGTTAGAATCTTTAGTAGAAACCCAAGAAATTTCTTCAAAAGAGTTAGAAGAAAACGTTGCAACACTTCAGGAAATACCTTTTGCGCATTTACATAATCATTCACAGTTTTCGATACTACAATCTACTGCTAGTACTCAGGATTTAATAAAAGCGGCAAGTGCTCATGTAATGCCTGCAGTTGCACTTACGGATAGTGGGAATATGATGGGAGCATTTCATTTTGTTCAACAAGTAAATAATCACAATAAGGAACTAAGTGAAGAAGAGTCTCATAAAGCTATAAAACCCATAGTTGGATGCGAATTTTATGTTTGTGAGGATCATCTTAATAAAAGTCATAAGGATAATGGCTATCAGATTGTACTATTGGCCAAGAATAAAACAGGTTATCATAATCTAGCAAAAATGTCATCAATTGCGTATACCGAAGGATTTTATTATGTGCCTAGAATTGATAAATCCATCGTGGAAAAATACAAAGAAGGGGTCATTGTTCTAACGGGAAGTTTGTATGGTGAAGTGCCAAGTAAGATATTAAACATTGGAGAAAAACAAGCAGAAGAATCATTAGAATGGTGGAAAGACACCTTTAAAGAGGATCTGTATGTTGAAATAAACAGGCATGATCAAGAAGATGAAAAAAGGGTAAATGAGGTGTTAATTCCCTTAGCTAAAAAACATCAAGTAAAATTAGTTGCTTGCAATAATACCTATTATATCGATAAGGAGGATGCGAATGCACACGATATTTTATTGTGTGTAAAAGACGGTGAAAAGCAAGCGACTCCTATAGGTCGGGGAAGAGGGTATCGATATGGGTTGCCAAATCAGGAGTATTATTTTAAGTCTTCTTCTGAAATGAAAATACTCTTTAAGGATCTTCCAGAAGCCATTGGGAATATTTCTGAAGTTATTGATAAAATAGAACCCTATACTTTAGCAAGAAAGGTCTTGCTTCCAAAATTTGATATCCCAGAAACGTTTATACATCCTGAAGATGAAAAAGATGATGGAAATCGAGGGGAGAATGATTTTTTAAGACATCTTACCTATGAAGGGGCTAATAAACGATATCAAGAACTTACCGATGAAATAACAGAACGGCTGGATTTTGAGTTGGAAGTAATTGCAAATACAGGTTATCCGGGTTATTTTTTAATTTGTCAAGATTTTATTGCGGAAGCAAGAAAAATGGATGTTTCTGTTGGACCAGGAAGGGGTTCTGCGGCAGGTTCGGTAGTTGCTTATTGCCTTTGGATCACCAATATTGATCCTATGAAGTACAATCTTCTTTTTGAACGTTTCTTAAATCCGGAACGTGTAAGTATGCCGGATATTGATATTGATTTTGATGATGAAGGTAGGGGAAGAGTATTGGATTATGTGATCGATAAATACGGGAGCAACCAAGTGGCACAGATTATTACCTATGGAACCATGGCGGCCAAGTCTTCTATTCGAGATACAGCTCGGGTATTGGATTTACCTCTAAATGATGCCGATAGAATTTCGAAGTTGATTCCTAATATGACAAAGCTGAAAAAGATATTCGGCTATAGTGAAAAAGAAATTAGAAGCAAATTTAGAAGTGAAGAAGTTCCCAATGTAAATGAACTCCTCAATCTTTCTGAAGGAGATGATTTAGAAGCACAAACTATAAATCAAGCGAGAATTTTAGAAGGCTCGGTAAGAAATGTAGGGACTCATGCCTGTGGAGTTATTATTACTCCAGATGATATTACCAATTTTGTACCTGTAGCCACAGCAAAAGATTCCGATTTATATGTCACCCAGTTTGATAACTCAGTGGTGGAAAGTGCAGGGCTATTAAAAATGGATTTTCTAGGATTAAAAACCTTAACCCTAATCAAGGACACCGTAAAGTTGGTAAAGGTTAAACATAATGTAGACTTGGATCCAGATGAATTTCCTTTAGATGATGAAATGACCTTCGAGTTGTTTCAGAGAGGAGAAACTGTAGGGATTTTTCAATATGAATCTGCAGGAATGCAAAAGTATTTAAAAGACCTTAAGCCTACGGTTTTTGATGATCTTATCGCAATGAATGCTTTGTATCGGCCGGGTCCAATAGAATACATTCCGAGTTTTGTTAATCGGAAGAATGGGGAAGAAGAGATCGTTTATGACCTTCCTGCGATGGAGGAGTACTTAAAGGAAACTTATGGTATTACTGTTTATCAAGAGCAAGTAATGTTACTTTCCCAAAAGTTGGCAGACTTTACAAAGGGGGAAGCGGATGTGCTTCGTAAAGCGATGGGTAAAAAGCAAATAGCGGTGCTGGATAAAATGAAACCTAAGTTTTTAGAGCAGGCCATAAAAAAAGGCCATGCCGAAGAAAAATTAGAAAAGATCTGGAAAGACTGGGAAGCTTTTGCAAGTTATGCCTTTAATAAATCGCATTCTACTTGTTATGCCTGGATTGCTTATCAGACCGCCTATTTAAAAGCGCATTATCCTGCTGAATATATGGCGGCAGTTCTTTCTAATAATATGAGGGATATAAAGCAAGTGAGTTTCTTTATGGAAGAATGCAAGCGTATGGGCTTGGAGGTTTTAGGGCCCGATGTAAATGAATCCTTTTTTAAATTTACAGTAAACGATCAAGGAGCTGTGCGATTTGGAATGGGAGCTATTAAAGGAGTTGGAGGAAATGCGGTAGCTACTATTGTCGATACTAGAAAAGATGGAAGGTATAGGTCTGTTTTCGATTTAGCAAAGCGAATTGACTTACGAGCTGCCAATAAAAAGGCATTTGAAGGATTAGCATTAGCAGGAGGGTTTGATGGTTTTGATGCGCATAGAGCACAATACCTGCACCCCGATGAGAAAGGAGTGTTGTTTATAGAAAAAGTAATGCGCTATGCTGCAAGATACCAGGAAACACAAAACTCCTCTCAGGTAAGTATGTTTGGGGAAGCTAGCGAAGTGCAAATTCCAGAACCAGAAGTGCCTCCTTGCGAGGAATGGGGAACCATGAAAAAATTAAAGCAAGAGAAAGAGGTAGTGGGGATCTATATTTCAGGGCATCCTTTAGATGATTTTAAAACAGAGGTAAAGCGGTTTTGTAATTGTAAAACTTCAGATTTTAACGACTTAGAGAAATTTATAAATCGAGAGATGTGTTTGGGAGGTATTGTAGGCGATGTACAGCACTTGGAATCTAAAAAAGGAAAAGGATGGGCTAGATTTACCATAGAAGATTATGACGATAGTTATGACTTCAGAATTTTTGGGGAAGAGTATTTAAAAATGCGTCATTTCTTGGTGCCCAATTCCTTTATATATATGCGGGTTTTTGTAAAAGAAGGCTGGGTAAACAGGGAAACACAGAAAAAAGGAGATCCAAGAGTGCAGTTTAATAGCATGCAAATGTTACAAGATGTGATGGAAAGTCAAGCCAAAAAGCTGACCATTCAAATTCCTATTGAGGAGGTTAGTGAAGAAAGAATACACTATTTAAAGGATATTTTAAATACACATAAAGGAGATAAGCATTTGCAATTTGTGGTATATGAAGTAGCGGATAAAGTAAAACTGGTGATGTCTAGTAAAAAACAGAAGGTGGCAATCTCTAACGAATTGTTAGAGGAATTGGAAAAAGAACAGGTTCGATTTAAGCTCAACTAGGTTTTATAAGCTATAGAGTTTTATGATACTTGGATTAAATAATCTAATAATCAGATTGTAAGTTAAAGTATTTTTATTGACTACATTTGCATAACAATTAAAAAAAAATATTATTATGGCATTAGAAATAACAGATCAAACTTTTGAAGAAACAGTTTTAAATAGTGACAAACCCGTATTAGTTGACTTTTGGGCTGCTTGGTGTGGACCTTGTAGAATGGTTGGACCAATCATTGAAGAAATTAGCAAAGATTACGAAGGGAAAGCTGTTGTTGGTAAAGTGGATGTAGATGCAAATCAAGAATTTGCTGCTAAATTTGGAGTAAGAAATATACCAACTGTTTTAGTGTTTCAAAATGGAGAAGTTGTAGGTAGACAAGTAGGAGTTGCTCCTAAAGCAACTTACGAAGAAGCATTAAATTCTATACTTTAATAGTATTAGAAAATAATAGATAAAAAAGGTTTGCCGAATAGGTAAACCTTTTTTATTTTAGACGAATTGGATATACAGAAAGAAATAAACGAAATTGCCAGTTTTAATAATCTAGAGCTACTTGCCCATCAAGTGGTAGAAGGGTTTATATCTGGCTTGCACAAAAGCCCTTTTCATGGGTTTTCGGCAGAATTTGCCGAGCATAAAATCTACAATCAGGGAGAGAGCACTAAACATATCGATTGGAAGCTCTATGCAAAAACAGATAAATTATATACCAAGCGCTACGAAGAGGAAACCAATTTGCGTTGCCATATAATTATAGATAATAGCAGTTCTATGCATTATCCTTCCTTAAAACAATTTAATATAAATTCCTTAAATAAAATTGCTTTCTCAGCCTTGGCTTCCGCAGCAATTATGAATTTATTAAAAAGACAACGGGACGCTGTAGGGCTTAGCATTTATAGTAATGAATATGAATATTATGCCAATGAAAAAGGGAGTGAGCGGCACCATCAGATGCTGTTGGGGAAACTTAATGAAACTTTATTAGATTCAAAAGAAAGCAAAGGGACGAAGACCTTTACTTTTTTACATGAAATTGCCGATAAAATTAAACGGCGTTCTATGATCTTTTTGTTTACCGATATGTTTCAGAGCGATACAGAAGCCGAAAAATTATTTGAAGCACTTCAACATTTAAAGTACAACAAACACGAGGTCATTTTATTTCATGTGATCGACAAAGAGAAAGAAGTTGCGTTTAATTTTTCGAACCGACCCAAACGATTTGTGGATGTTGAAACTGGGGAGCATATTAATTTATATGCCGAAAATATAAAGGAAAATTATAAAACTGCTGTTGAAGCCTACTTTTCAGAATTAAAAATAAGGTGTGGGCAATACCGTATTAAGTATGTTCCAGTAGATGTAAACGAAAATTTTAATACCATATTAACCACCTATCTTGTAGAGCGTCAAAAGTTTGTATAGCGAGACTAAATTATTGCAATATTTTTTTAAAAAATAGTTTGTCAGTATGAATAGGAGGTGTATATTTGCCACCGCTAACAAACAATAAGTTATTATTGTAAGCACGGTCTGGTAGTTCAGTTGGTTAGAATACCTGCCTGTCACGCAGGGGGTCGCGAGTTCGAGTCTCGTCCAGACCGCAATTAAAATGTTGTGTTGTGATACAGAAATGTATCGCTTGGTTTAAGTAGTTAAACCGATGAGAAGCTTTTCCAATTGGGAAGGCTTTTTTTGTTTCTAGGCGATTTTTATCTAAAACATCAGCTTGCCAAGTTTTTTGTATAAAAAAGGTGTCCCTATAGGTGTACCATTTTCTTCTGAGGTGTACCATTATTATATAATTAAAAAGCTACTAAGTTAATAGTAGCTCTTAGATTTTTAGTTTGGGAATTTTAATAGTTAATATATTGTTTGCTATTACTTATCATTGAGAGATTACTTGATTTCTAAATGAAAATAATATGTATAAAACATCTTTTTTTGATTCTTCGTCTATATTATGTTTATCTAATACCATCATAATATCAGAAACACCTTCTATAAACTCAATTCCACTAATATTTAAACCCTTATGAGCAGTTGGCATATCTCTACCACTATATGCTACATTTCCACCTGTTCCTGCTCCAAAAAAATCTTTTACATGTTGTTTAAAAACACTCATTTGTTCTGGGTTATTTTCCAAATGGGCAAAACTATCTTTTATAGTAGGATTTGCTAAATGAGCAGCAACAATATCTTCAACTATTGCAGAAATTCCATCTTCACCTCCTAAACGACTATTTAGACTTTCTTCTTTTATAGGTTCACTTTTCACTTCAGTTTCTAATGATACTTTTGGAAGCTTTTCAGCGGTTTCTTTCTTAGCTTCAACACAACTAATTGCAATTGATGCTATAAATAAAATGATTAAAAATTTTGTTGATTTCATGTTGATTTGTTTAAGTTAAACAATTAATTAGTTAATCAAATGTAAGATTTTTTGTTATAATATTTTTTTTAGATAAAATTAACTAGCATATAATCAAAAGAATATCTTTTGTAGTTGGGTTGTTTCTAGACTATATAATTTAGATTAAGACTTTCCAATAATAAATTAAATGTTTTCAATCAAACCAATTAATCAATATACCGCTTCTGAAACCATTTGCCTTCTAAACTAATATTGAAAGTAAGGGTATGGTAGTTTTCTTTTATTAAGCCGTTGGATACTTGTCCTTTTTGACCATAAGAATATCCTATATTTAACATCGATTGATGGGTCGGACTAATAGGAATACCTACTCCTATATTTAAAGCATAATTACTTACACGATTATCTTTTATCGCCAAACTTCCATTATCTATATTGAATCCAGCTCTATAATTTATTTTTTTCCAATAGCTAAAACTATTTTTATTAGGGATAAATTCAGTGCCAATTCCTATAAAATCCTGATCTACATAATTTCCTAGTGAATCACTTTGTTTTGTAGCGTCCCAAAAACTTCTTTTATAATCTAAATTAAAAAAAAGAGATTCATTTATTTTTGTATGAATACCAAGTCCAATTTCTAAAGGTAGCTTAAATGTATCAATTCCACTATTAGACTCTATAGGGGTATAACCGTCTTCAAAAAATATTTTTGTTTGATCTCCTTTTAATTCTGTTGGGAAACTTACAGTACTTCCAAAAGAGAATGAATTGCTCCAATCATATTGGAAGCCCGCTCCAAATTGAAATCCAGAATAATGGTTTTGTTCTGTAATTATAATATTATTATTTTCAAAATAAATAATTTCTTCTTCATCAATATTCCCAAATAATACAGAACCACTTATACCTAAACGCAGCTTTTTATCAATGGCATACCCATAATTTAAATTAAGATTATTTAATCCACCTGAGCCAGTAATATTAGATAAAAAGGTATCTGTAGATCCATCAATTTCAGATTCAATATCTAAAACTTCATAACCAACATTAGTAAATGGAATGAGGGTTGCACCAAATCCCGAATTTTTTGTGATGGGAAAAGCAATGGCAATATTAGAAAAATTTGCAGTATACTTCGTTTCTTTTTTTCCATCTTCAAAAAGTGTTTCATTTTCTGCCTTAATCCCTATATCGAATAAAAAACTTTTTTCTGGGATGGTACTGAAAGAAGCAGGATTCAAATTGTTAATTGAAGTATTAGAAGGCATTGCTATACCAGTTTTGCCCAGAGCATTCGTCTTTCCTGTGTTTACCTCATTAGAATTTCCTAATCCATAAATTGAATAAGGTGAAGAAGATAAATTATTAGATTGAGATAGTACAATTTGCCCGACAATTAGAAGACAAAAAGTAATATATGACTTTAGTTTATTAATCATAAATAACATAAGTAAGTTCAAGTTTCATTCGTAATTCATTCTCAAATTGATCCCCATTGAATATATATCGATCTAATGAACTATTAAATTCTTTAGGATAAAGGGCTAAATAATAAGGCTCATTCGTTTCTATTTCTTTTAATTGTATAAATGATTTTATATCTAAAACATAAATGTCAGTTTCAAATTCTGGATCGTTATTTATAATAGTACTTATTGTAATCTCACCTAAATTTGAGGTTAAGTCACTCAAAGCTTCTGCTTTCCTATCGATAATAAAAGCTTGAATTGAATCGTGAGTTGCTAAATTATTTGAAAACGAATTCCTTTTTAAAGAGAATTTTAATTTGGCGTCGACAACAACACCTTCTCCTGAAATATCATTTAAAGATTTTATATAAGGAATATCTATTCTAGTTACCAGTCCAATTCCAGACTGCATAAAACAATTATTATTTGTATTTGAACTTGGAAGAAAAGTTTCTTGGTCTATAAGATCTTCAAAAAAAGTACCTGTTTTATCACTTTCAATTTGGTTAAATGTGTTTGCAGGATTGAATGTAAAATCAATTGTTTCTTCTTTGGCTACTTCATCACCAATAGAATAATACAACCGTATAAAACTATCATTAGAAAATCCTAAAATAGAAGTGCTAATGTCTTCATTTGCTTCTATTAAAATCCCTTTGATTTGGTCAACAAAATCTGAGTTATTGTTAATGTCATTGTCCTTTATTCTATTGAATATATTGGCTCCATAATCATCATTTAATCTAATCTCTAAAGAATCGGTTTTATTGGGTTTTGGCAAAAAATATTTTTCACCAATAGGTTGGGTGTTATAATTAAAATTAGTGGTATTGTAATATAAATCATCATCATCACTTGGCTCTATATCTTCAAGGACTTTATAGACTTTAAATTGTTGTGTTGGGATAGTATCATTATAAAAATACTTGTCAAAATTTAAAATCAGTGCAATGGAGTCGAATACAGCATTATCGTCTAAATCATAGATTATGTTTTCTAATTGCGTATAACTTCTGCTACGTGTTTTTCCAAAAGTTTCATCTTGATATGCACCTATTAAAAGACGGTTTACGTTTGTTACTACTAAAGAGTCATACATAAAAGTAGATGCATTTACCGTTAAGGTGTCGATAAAATAAACTCTTGTATTGCTTTCTATAAAATCTTCCCCTATAAGCGATGTAGAATCTTCTTCATCATTATTACAAGAAATGATAAACCCAAATATTAGGAATAATGCGATGTACTTCATATTATTTTTTTGCAAAATTATACGAGATACTTGATCTTAAAAAAAGTAGTATACCAACACAGTAATTTGATATTCAAAAACTAAGTATTTATCGACCAACTCTAAAGTATCTGGTTGGTCTTATAAAAACAGGTATTAGTATATGAGAATACAGTAACCGTCTATTACATTTCAGAGAAGTAAGTATAAAGAATAGGTTTGCTGAAATTTTATTTTTATATGTACAAAAAACAGCTAATAATACTATTAGTTTTAATGTCTTTTAAAGGGTATAGTCAATTTGGGAGCGAATTGGTTTCTTTTAATTACGTATTGGCTCCCATAGGTAATGATGATATAGATTTTTATAAAACGGAACTTAAATTAAATATTCCAATAAAGTTAAAAAAAGGGATTCTCGTTAACTCTGTATCTTTTAATGATTATCAATTAGGGTATAGCAATGTTGATTTTAATACAGAAAGCCTCGATGATTTTTTTGGAATAAATTATAGGCTACAATATATATATCCATTAAATAAAAAATGGAAACTGGGAGCTAGAGTTGGTGTGTCAATAACTTCTAATTTAACAGCCTCTTTAACCACTGAGGATCTTTTGTTTAATGGGGGGATCATGGCGATAAAAAGAGGAGGGACATATGAAAAGCCATCCCTTCTTACATTTGGCTTGGGCAATACAACAATAACTGGAAAGCAAAAGGTATTACCGATGATAAGCTATGTAAAAAAAATGAATGAAAAGTTCTCTTTTGGTATCGGTTTTCCTATGGCCTTTGCGAAATATGAATTGAATGAGAAAAATTCGTTAAAAGCTTCCGTATGGGTGAATGGGTTTTATGCCAATCTAAGTAATCCTGTTGTTGTTAATTTAACCGATTCAGCATATAAGGCATCATTTACTGCCACATCTTTAGGACTAGAGTACAATTATTGGATGGATGAAATATGGGCAGTTTCTTTTAAAGCAGGATATTCACTTTATAGCAAATATGAATTACTAGATGATGTTAATGACACCGTATATAAATTCGATTTAGGCCCCAAGCCTTATTTCTCTATGGGACTTAAGCTTAATTTAAAAAATAAATTTAAAAACAAATTTAATAATAGAAATAGAAATGAAAAATAATAGAAAAACCTTAGGGTTAATAGCTTGTATTGCCATTATATTTACTACTAGTTGTTCTAGCGATGATGATGGTGAGGATAGAGGGAATTGGAAAGAGAAGTCCGTTTTTGATGGCATACCCCGGAGTAACGCGGTAAGCTTTACAATAAATAATAAAGGGTTTATGGGGACTGGATATGATGGAGATGATTATTTAAGTGATTTTTGGGAATATGATATCGATGGGGATTATTGGTCTCAAAAAGCTAGTTTTCCTGGAACACCAAGAAGTTCTTCTTCAAGTTTTATTGTAAATGATAAAGGATATTTAGGGGTAGGATATGATGGAGATATAGAATTAAGTGATTTTTGGGAGTATGACCCTAGCGCAAATAGTTGGGTTCAAAAATCCGATTTTGGAGGAGGTAATAGAAGAGGAGCTGTAGGTTTTGGAATAAATGGTAGCGGCTTTATCGGTACTGGTTACGATGGAGATAATGATAAAAAAGATTTTTGGAAATACAATCCAACTACAAATGAATGGACAGAGCTAGTAGGTTTTGGTGGTGATAAGCGTAAAGATGCCACAACTTTTATCTTGAATGATAAGGTATATTTAGGTACTGGGATAAGTAATGGAATTTATTTGGATGATTTTTGGGAGTTTAACCCACAAACAGAAGGGTGGGCGAAAAAAAGAGATCTAGATTACGAAGATGATTATTCTGTAATGCGATCTAATGCAGTAGGATTTTCTTTAAATGGATTAGGGTATATGGTTGCAGGACACACTAATGGAGCTATAGATTCTGTGTGGGAGTATTCACCAGGGTTAGATACTTGGGAAGAAATATCTGGATTGGAAGCAACTGTAAGGCAAGATCCTGTAAGTTTTTCAAATGGCAGTAGGGCCTTTGTTTTATTAGGTAGAACAGGAAGCTTATATCTAGATGATAATTTTGAGTTATTTCCTTTAGAGGAATATAATGAAGATGATTAATTAAAAGTGTTTTTCATAGATTGTTTGATTGTTTCCCCGGTATACTTCTAAAAATGAATAAGATGATGTTGGTTGACTTAGAAGTATTTGGGGTTGGTTTAATAGATATTTAAAATGAATAGAATAGTTACCTTAGTTTGTTGTATCGGTTTAGTCTTGCTCTGTGGATTATTTTTTTTCCTTCAAAAAGACCCAGTAACAACTTCAGTTTTTGAGATTGAAAATGGATTTGGTTATTTGATCGTATCCCAAGACAAAATATTGATAAAACAAGAAAACATCCCAGCCATACAATTGCAAAAACCTTTTTGCTCAAAAGAGGATGCTTTAAAAACAGCACAGTTAGTCAAAGATAAAATAGTTAAAAACCAAAGTCCTACGGTGACAGTAGAAGAGCTGTTGAATCTTGACATCCGCTTTAATTGTGTAAATTTGTAATGAATTTATTTTTAAGAATTTGAAATCAATAACCATAAATAAGAAGCAAGTTTTAATCCATTTTTTAATTTGGTTGGCTCTTACTATTTTGTTTTCAATACAGCTATATACAAATAATAGAGGAATTTCATTAATGCTTTATTATAGGATAGGAATTTATCTTTTTTTGTTTTATATCAACTATATAATACTTGTCCCATTTTTATTGCTAAAAAAGAAAAACCTTCTGTATTTCTTTTCTTTACTAGTACTTCTAGGTGTCATTTATTATTTAAATACTTTTCTTGAGCCCCAACTAAATTTTAGGTCTGAAAACATTAGATTTAAAGGGCGTATTGAAAATAGGGGCCCAAGATCTATGCCCGTTGTTTTTGCTTCCATATTCGTGATTGTTAGTACGGCAATAAAAATGTACGAAGAGTGGAACAAGAATGACAGAAATAAAAAAGAAATTAAAGCTCAAAAAAACCTTTCAGAGTTAGAAGCGCTAAAAAACCAAGTAAATCCACACTTTTTATTTAATTCTTTAAACAGTATTTATTCTCTTACGGTAAAAAAATCTAATGATGCTCCAGAGGCAGTGATTACCTTATCTGAATTGATGCGTTATATGCTTTATCAAACAAACGATGAATTTGTATTGTTAAAGCTAGAGCTTGAATACCTAGAGAATTACATGAAGTTGCAACGATTACGTATTGCAAATAATGAGAATGTTAAAATAAATATCAGAGGGACTATTTCATCCCAAAGAATAAGGCCCTTGTTATTTATTTCTTATGTAGAAAATGCTTTTAAATATGGTACTGATTATAACGGTAATACAGAGGTTAAGATTGAAATAGATGTAAACGATAAAGAGTTGCATTTTAAATGCATTAACTTGATAGGAGGCAATACTAAAAAAGGAGAAAATTCGGGTATTGGTTTACTAAACACCAAAGAACGTTTGCAATTATTATATCCAGAAAAACATAAATTGATCCTACAAGAGGAGGAAAATAAATTTATAGTAGATTTAAAATTAAAACTAGATTGAACCCATGAAGTGTGTAATTATAGATGATGAACCGTTAGCCGTTGAGGTTATAGAGTCTTATGTAAAAAAAATTGGCGCTATGGAGATTGTTGCCACCTGTAACAACCCCTTAGATGCAATTACAATATTAAATGCCCAACAAGTAGATTTAGTATTTTTAGATATAGAAATGCCCAATTTATCTGGAATTGATTTGGTAAAAAGTATAGAAAATATTCCACAGTTTATTTTTACAACCGCGTATCCTCAATATGCATTAGATGGTTTTAATCTAAATGCTACAGATTATTTAGTAAAGCCCATACCCTTTCATAGATTTTTAAAAGCAGTATCAAGAGCTAAAGAAAAGCATGAGTTAAAGCGTAATGTCTCTGTAAATATTTCTTCAGCAGGCCCACTAGAGACAGTACAAACTAGTGATTTCATATTTGTAAAATCTGAATATGAGAATATTAAAGTAAACGTAGATGACATTAAGTATATTCAAGGGTTAAAAGATTATATTAAAATTTACACTAAGGGTACAAATAAAGCCTTATTAACACTTTCCAGTTTTAAAGATATTTTAGAGAAGTTACCCAGTCAGTTTTTAAGAGTTCATCGTTCTCACATAGTAAATGTTAATTATATAAAGGCACTACAAAAAACAAAAATTGTCATCGATGATTTACGAATTCCTATTGGTGAAACCTATAAAGAAGAGGTTTTAAAACGATTGGGAGTATAATATATATGCAATAAAGTTCCTATTCGTTATTTTTCTAAAAGTATTTAAAGACAAAAAACTCGTTTCTGTCGATACTTTCTTTGGGTAGGTATAACTTTTTTTCTAGCCATATTTTACTGAGCTATATTTGATGTATGCCATTTAAATATAAGCTTTCATGAATACTAAAAAATCACTTTTCGCAGGTTTAATAATAAACCTATTTCTTATCTCCTGCGGAAGTAATAAACAAGCATATCTAGTTAGTGAACGAATAAAAGTTAGTCAAAATATCATTGAACCAACTTATAATGTTGATGCTAGATTAGGCTATACGATAACTAGAGATCATTCGCATTTATACATCACACTAGATTCTAATGAAAAAACAACTCAAATAAAGATGTTGCAGAATGGTACTAGAATTTACTTTGATACAAATGGGAAAAAGAATAAAGAGATTTCAGTACAATATCCCCTAAACAATAAACAGAAAACTCTTGATGTTGAAGAACTAAAAGAAATGCAAGAAAATAATAATCCTGAGGAGATGATATATAAAAGAATAGCTGCTCTTGGTATAGATATTTTAGTAATTGAAGAGGATAGTGAATACATCATCAATAAAGAATTTAATAGTGAAAACATCACTGCAGATATAGATTATTCTCCAGAAGGATTAAATTATACTCTTAAAGTACCCTTATCTTATATCGAATCTGAATCTAAAACACCATCAATCGGAATTGTAATTAATGGAATGGAGCGGCCAGAAATGGGGGATAAATCATCGATGGGATCAAGACCCTCCAGAGGGATGTCTGGCGGTGGCGGTGGCAGATCAGGTGGAGGAGGAATGAGAGGTGGCGGTGGAGGCCGATCAGGTGGTGGTGCAATGAAAGGCGGCGGAGGTGGCGGCAAAGGAGGAGAAAGACCAGATTTGAGTCAATTAGAATTTTTGCAATCTGATATTGAGATTTGGATTTCTTTAGATTTGTAATAGTTGTTAAAAATCCATTAGACTTAAACAAATAAAAATCCTTTCCACTATGCATTGCATTGCACTGAGCTTACCTGCACTGAGCTTGTCGAAGTGGAGAGGTTTTCATTTTTTTTATGCATTCTCTAAAAGCTTTCCTTATTTTATATTGTAACCATATTTTTTATTCATCGTCTTATCCTAAAGGTATAACGAATAAAATTTTTAATATGAAGAAAGTAATTACCGTATTGATCCTTGTGATTTTAATATTTCTTATGGGAAATACACATCACATATTACCGGCTACAATGGACGATTGTCAAACAGATATGACACATATTGGACATTTAAATGAACTTAAAATGTACCATTGTATCGGACATACAGAATATGAAGTAAATCCAAGGAAAAAAGGTTTGCTCCATGTTAAAAAATGGGATCATTTACATCCTTGGATGACCTTAGAATGGCACCTAGAAAAAGGATTTAGTAAGGAGCATGCACTCGAATTAATATCGCTTTCTAGCCAGTAGTTTTGTAAATATTTTAATAAAACCGAAGAGATTCCTGGTCTGAGGCTTAAGATTTTCCTCTTCGATGTGTTTGGAGATACTACTTTTTTGATATATTTAAACTTTACTAAATATATAAATTACTTTAGAAGCTGAAATAATGATCTCAAAAATTATTAAAAATAGACAGTCCATTTACCCTTCTCAATATAATAACAGTCCTATTTTAAAAGAAACGGTACAGAAAATCATTGAAGTAGCTAACTATGCACCTACGCATCGAAAAACCCAGCCCTGGCGATTTAAAGTATTGCATAGTGCTGAAAGTAGAATTAATTTAGGTGCATTTCTTTCAGAAAAATACAAAGAATCTACCACTACTTTTTCAGAATTTAAATGCAAACGAATTCAGGAAAAAACCACAAAGGCTGGATGTATAATCGTGATATGTATGCAACGTGATGAACGTGAATCGATCCCAGAATGGGAAGAAATTGCTGCTACGGCAATGGCTGTTCAAAATATGTGGCTTCTAGCTTCTGAGATTGGTGTTGGTTGTTATTGGAGTTCCCCTGGTCAAATAAAATTTATGAATGAATTTGTCAATTTAAAGGCAGGTGAAAAGTGTTTAGGCTTGTTGTATATGGGTAATTATGATAAATCTCCTGAAGCATGGCAACGAACTCCTATGGAAGAAAAAACACAATGGCTTTAGAAGGAGTCTACTAAAATTAACTGGCTTGAAAAGTACGACTCTTCTATTTATTTTTCAAGTATCTTTAAATACTGATTTAGTACTATAATAAATGAAATATAGCTATTTTTTAGTTTTCTTATTATTGACCTTAAACTCTTTTGGTCAAGAAGAGACCCAACAACTTATTGTTTCGGGGATAAAAGCCATGTATGAAAAAGATTATGAAACTTC
>MAAC01015470.1_pt1 | contig 22818 bp, 18 predicted proteins | sample 1115981 | NCBI WGS metagenome assembly MAAC01 (sample SAMN04961126, study PRJNA320927) | seawater metagenome | isolation source: sample BD02T64 sea water enriched with oil for 64 days | place: USA:Gulf of Mexico | collected 2013-07-27
ATAAAAAAATTCGACTTGGTCATGATTTTGTCTGGGAAGAATAAAATTATGTAAATAATGCATAATTACTCTGTTTTTTCGCCAAGTGGAACCCCTAACATTAAACATTTCTTTGGCAAAGGTCAATAAAAATAGAGTTTTTGCTCGTAACTTTATTACATTTTTTGATGTTATTGTTTTTGTTGGTTTTTATTTGCTTGTGAGGGTTTTGTGCAAAAGATTAATTAGTGATAATTTCATTATATGTACGAAAGCTATTGAAAAACCAGTAAAACTGAAAGTTTACTACATGATTGTTGGTAAGTTTGTAGATATTAATTGGAAGTAATGTATTCACACATTATTCAATATTGTATATACAAGAATCAATAATGCGTGAATATCAAGGGGGAATTAATATACGCTTTTGTGCATCGACGTGAAAGGAATCACTAATGCCGAGAAGGCATGGATGTCTAAGAACGGCCAAGCACCCGCGATATACCGTACTTCCTCGGCTCTGGCATCCTGCTTCGCTCTACCTCCTGCATCCATGCACCCGCGATATACCGTACTTCCTGTACATAAAAAAGCCAGCTTGGAAGCTGGCTAGTAATGAAGGTATTGAAGTTTACGGCTGATAGCCGCCAGAAATCCCTTTGGTGGTGATACTAACAGCATCATGAGCATGTAATGATTCTAAATGATTGACCTTTAGCCAAAAATCATCAAAGTTTTCTGTTTGATTTATGCCGTGTTGTAGGCGACGAGCAGCGTCTTCACAAAACATTAAATTTTGTCCGTTTAGACGGGCAAATTCTTGTTCATCGGCTCTTTTAACGGCAGCTTGTACAGGCGTTTGTAAAGCATCTTCAATTAAATCAATTATATCTGTAATAGGAAACTCAGTATTTGCAGCATTGAGCTTTACTTTAATTTCAGCAACTGAACGTTGGCTATGTGGTGTTGCAACTATACCTTCTGTAGTGCCAAGCCATTGATGAATAACCTCTAAATCAACGGGTTCATCATCACTAAAAGATTCTTTAAATGACTTTTGAATTAATTGTCTTGCCAATGCAGCTGAGCATGGACAAGTTGACGAATAACGAACATCTACTGAAAGTTCTACGGTTAATTTACCTTGGCTTAATAAACCAGCAACAGTGATGGGGTAGGCTTTCCAACCTTGTTTGCCACTGATTAGGGATTTTCTGCGTAAATGATAATCAAAGTTGAAAACAACTTTAGCATTATCACTAAGTTCTTGATGACTACTGATAAAGCCGCCTAATAAACTGATCAGGCTCTGGTAGTTCAATTCATTTGTATTGGATAATTCATCAAGCAGAAGATAAAGACGAGACATATGAATGCCTTTTGCTTGAGGATCATTTAGGTTAACAAAAGCATCGATAAAAGCAGAAACCATGCGGGGTGATTCGCCCTTTGAAGCTAGCATTATGGGCATTTCTATATTGCTCATACCAACCCAGTCTAAGGTACCTTCCGTTTGTGCGGTGGTATGGTTGGCAATATCAGGCATTGTTGTTGACATGGTTTCTCCGAAGTGTGTCGAGCTATGTAAAGGGCTAGGTCTTTCCTAACTTCAGTCATAACAAAATTGTTTTCTCGCCCAAGCGTTTATTTCTACTGAAATAGAACCCCGTGGGCTGATTTGGCTATATATTCTATCTTAAAAGTTCAAAAAAATAGACTTTTATTTAGGCTCATCTAGTGAAAGCAGATATGGAACCAGAAAAGGGCGCCATTTTGAATGAAAATACTAGCAAAAGCAATCTATGCTTTGTTTGGGGATTGTTTAGTGAATAGATAAAATATTCGCAGCAAGGGTGATAATTTTAAGTATATTGCTACAATGAATAATACATAGCAGTGATAGGTTGTATTTGTGAATTATATTGATCAGTTAGATACGTATTTACTTGAAGATTACTTTACTAACTTGGGGAAAGCTATTGTTGAACAGATGTTAGATTTATACATTAAGCAATCAGCAATATATTTGAATGAGATTAATCAAACCATTGAAGACGAATCTCAATCGAGCTGGGAAGGAAAATGTCATAAAATGAAAGGGGCTGCAGGTAGTATTGGTTTGGTAAAAGTACATGCTAAATTAGTGGCTATAGAAAAATCAACAGATAATTGGGAAGTGAACAAACGTTATTTTGATGAATTATGTAATATTAACCAAATTTCGATTGAAAGTTTTTCTCAGTGGTTATTGGAAAAGTAACTTAAAAAAAGCAATAAAAAAGGCTAGCAAAGCTAGCCCTTTTTAGTACCAATATGGGTTAATCAACACTACCGACAAATCGATAGCCTTCGCCATGAATGGTATTAATCAACTCTTCAGTATCGTCAATCGACTCAAAATGTTTACGCAAACGTCGAATGGTAACATCAACAGTGCGATCATTGGAGCGTAAATCACGACCAGTCATTTCTTTGATTAACTGTTGGCGGGTCACTATTTGCCCTGTATTTTCAATCAGCAAACGCAGTGCGCGATATTCACCACGTGGGATAGAAACAACATCGCCCATAGGGGAAGTCATTTTTCGAGAGTTACCATCTAATGTCCATTGATTGAACTTGATAATAGCGTTGTCAGTTTCTTTTTTACCCTGAGAAATACGGTTTAAAATATTTCGAGCACGAATGGTGAGCTCACGTGGATTAAAAGGTTTGGTTAAATAGTCGTCTGCACCTATTTCCAAGCCGAGTATTTTATCAATATCACTGTCTCTGCCGGTTAAAAATATCAGGCCTAGGTCGACATTGGTAGTCAGTTCTCTTGCTAATAACAAGCCATTTTTACCTGGAAGGTTAATATCCATGATCACTAAATTAATGGAATTTTGCTGGAGTTTTCTCTCCATCGCTTCACCATTTACAGCTTCTGAAACGATATAGTCTTCAGCTTCAAACAAATTGCGCAGGTTGAAACGGGTGACATCTTCATCTTCTACAATAAGTATATGGGGTTTTTGCATACTTAAATTTCCATTTTAATGCTTTGTTTTAATAATAGTGCAATTCAGTACATTTATTAGGGCGAAATGTTATCTACTGAGGGTAAGCTTTACTTAAACCGCACTGTATAACATATAGCCTAACGTAAAAAGTTCATTGTTGCTATGCCAATTTAACACAAATTTAACGATACATTAAAGCTTGTGTTTTTTAAGGATAAGTACATTAACATTTGATTGTATTAATTAAAGTAATTGTTCACTTATAGGAAAGGAGATTTCAAATTTAGCGCCTTTGTCCAAATCGTTGTCTAAACGGATATTCCCACCAAGTGCTTGGGTAACCAAATTGTAAACTAAATGTAACCCTAAACCACTGCCACCTTCGCCTCGCTTTGTAGTGATGAAAGGTTCAAATATTTTGTCTTTAATCGCGGGGGATATCCCCATGCCATCATCTTGGTAGCTGATATAAAATAGCTCTCCTTGTTTAGTCGCCGTTACCTGAATTGAGCCATGATCTCTTTTATCAAAGCCATGCGCTATAGAATTTAAGATAAGGTTGATGATAATTTGATTTATGGGCCCAGGTTTACTTACGATAAACATGTCACTAGGACAATCGAGCGCTATTGTATACGGTGAATTTTGCATTTTAGGGGCTAAAGTTAATAATATTTCATCAAACAATTCTGCAAAATTAAATTGCCTAAACTCTTCACTGGATTGATCTACCGCAACTTTTTTAAAGCTGGAAATTAATTCTGCGGCACGCTTTAAGTTACGATAAATTATGCCGACGTTTTCTTCGCCTTCATATAAAAACTTTTTAAGTTGACTTGATTTTAGTGACTTATCATCAAAAGAGGCTTTTATTTCAAGCAATCGGTCAGACAGTAAAGTTGAAGCAGTAACACCTAGCCCTATTGGCGTATTCACTTCGTGCGCAACCCCTGCAACCATATCGCCTAATGAAGCCATTTTTTCACTCTCAACTAGATGATCTTGATATTGGTGTAATTTTTCGAGAGTAGATAATAACTCTTGATTTGATTCTTTAAGCGCATCAGATCTTTTAGCGACCTTATTTTCTAATTCAATATTTAACGCTAAACTGTGCTGCTCAGCTACTTCTAATTTGGTAATGTTCTTTTCAATTCTTATTAGAAAGTTATTAATATTTCGAGCAAGTATATCGGCTTCTTTATAAGGCATTGGCTTTAAGCGTTCGGTGTAATCTTTTTTTTGAGACATATTAAGTATGCCGGTACTAATCACTCTTAATGGGGTGGTAATGATATTTTCTAGTTTAAAACTGATGATGGTGATGGTAATCAACAAGGCAAAAAATAACAGGATAAAAACGATCATTAAGTGATTATTAAAAGATAATCCAGTACGTAAATTCATTTGAATATAAACATAACCAAGTTCTTGGTTATTTAAAATGATCGGAGTAACCAGTTTTATATGGCTATCTTCCATAAGAGGCACAGTAAGAGCGTCTTTTTCTTGATGGGATATTCTGTTAGTACTCGGGTCTGATTTACTACCCGTAATCACATCATAAATAACAACGATGCCAAAATTTTTATTATCAGTATGGTATTTATAGATATCTACATATTGTATCGCTTTATTTTCTTTGAGTTTATCTAGTTTGCTAGCAAGATTTTCGTAGGTTTCATTTTGAACATCTTGTACGCTAAGCTCTGCAATATAGTTAGCCCAAGCGGTGATGTTATTATTTATTTGCTGTTTTGATTCGGTAAAAAAAAGATTTGAAATGTATAAAGTAACCAGTGACACGATCACAAAAGTGAAGCCCAGCGTAGTACTGAGAATTGAACGACGAATGGATGATATTTTATTGCTTATTTGCATATACAGTTAATTTGTTTTGTAAACTACCCATTAAATAATTGTTGAAATTTGAACAGATTGCAACAATTATACAAAAATCTTTCTACAATGAATGTGTTTCCGATCCTGTTGCATGAAAAACTCTCTGGATTATAGCCAATTCACCATGATATCCCAGAAAATATCAATTACTTAGATATTCTGGTTTGATAGATAGTAAAACCATTTTTAACACATAGTTTGACGGTTTTACCAATTGAACGTTCGATGATCGGTTGATATTTAAGAAAACTATTAGCAACAATGGTTAATATGCCCTGCTTGTTAAGGTGCTTTTTAATCCCATCAAGAAAGGTTTCTGTCGCGGCATAATGTGTTGCTATTCCTTGATGAAAAGGAGGGTTTGAAATTACTTGTTGGTATTGTTCAGTAATATGAGACAAGCTGTTTGTTGCAAAAGTTTTACCTGATAAATTATTAAGCGAAAGGGTTTTTTCCGAAGAAGCTAATGCTAAGGCACTAACATCGGCTAAGTGCAATTCAATATTTTGATTTGTTAAGCCAATATAAGTAGCAATTACACCAGCACCACAACCAAAATCAAGTACCTTACCTTCAATTGTCTTTGGTAGATTGTCCAATAAAATTTCCGTACCTTTATCTAATTTAGCTTGGCTAAAAACACCAGGCAAAGCGGCAACTTTATAACTAATATTCTTTAATTTTACAGAATAATAACTATACCAATCCTCTATATTAAAGAGGTTTTGATGATTATTTAATTGGGCTTCAAAAAGTAGGCAGTGGCGAGCGGCATCAATTTTTTCACAAAAACTTACTTGGTTGGTAATAAGTTTATTGATGGACTTTATACCACTTTTATTTTCGCCGACGAAAAGTATTTTAGTGGTCGTTGTGGTGCAATGAGCCAGCATAGCCAAGGTAAATGTTAATTCGTTTTTACTTTTAGGGAAGCTTAAAATAACTAAATCATGTTTTTGTTCTGACTGTAACTGCGCAGCAAAAATGCTATTACAGTCAGTTATTTGCTGGTGATAATTATGCTGCTCAAAATTAGTATCATAAAATGTTAACTGGATTTCAGTGTTAAGTCTTTGCATATATTGCGCTAATTCATCATTTGGCATATTGATGAGTAACGGGGATTTAGCCATCAACAAATCATCATTTCTTACCAAAAGTTGGCTTAAATTAGTTAAGTACATTGAGTGTCCAGAATGAGAGTTTTAAATACCTTAAGAGATTAATTATTACTTAGGTATTGGTGATTATGATGGAGTATTTGTATTCTACAAGAATATGTTGTTTGAACCAAACGAATTAAAAATGCTTAAGTTTCACTTAAGGTTGGTGCCATAGGATGAATAAAAATATATTAACAGGTTCATTTATGAAAAATAAAAGCCTCATTAATCAATTTAAATTAATAGCTTCTTCTGCCAGTTTATTAGTATTGTCAGGGTGTTCATCGCTAGGTGTAGAGCCTTGGGAAAGAGACTTATTAGCAAAAAAAGAAATGGCGCTAACGTCTTCTCCGATTGATGCGGCATTAGATGATCATATTTATTTCAGTAAAGAAGCTTCCAGTGGTGGCAAAAGTTTTGGTGGTGGAGGTTGTGGATGCAATTAACTCAGCCTAATCAGAAAAGTAGCAGTAAAGATAAAAACATTAAAGCGCTACTAACCACCGCAACCTGTGCTTTACTTGGTTCTGTTGTTGCCAGCCCTCAAGTACTTGCAGCAACTCAAGATGAATGGCAGTTTGATACAGCCATTATGTATTATGGTGAAAGTGACCGTGTTACGGCAGTTGAAGGGATCATTGCCGGACAAAAGTCATTTGCTAATGACCAACTATTAAACCTCAAATTTACCATTGACGCTTTAACAGGTGCTTCGGCTAATGGTGCTGTGGCCCAACCTAATGTGCAAACATTTACTCGGCCATCCGGGCGTGGGCAATACCAAATTGCTGCCAATAAAACACCCCTTGACGATACGTTTAAAGATACCCGGGTGCAGTTTACTGGCCAGTGGACTCAACCTATATTTGAAGATTACTTATGGAGTATCGGTGGTAATGCATCCAAAGAATATGATTATTTATCACTGTCAATTAACAGCAATTTAGCACGCGATTTTAACCAGAAAAATACCACGTTTTCAGCGGGTTTTTCTTTTGCTTTTGACCAAATTGATCCGGAAGGGGGCATACCTACTCCTCTGAGTACCATGCAAGTCGCAAAAGTTGCCTCTCTTGGAAGTGATGACGACGATTATGAACATCCTGATATACAATCACGCTTAGGTGAAAATGATGATAAAACCACCGTTGATTTATTGTTGGGTTTAACACAAGTGATCAATCGGCGCATGATTGTACAATTTAATTATAGTTATTCAGCCGCAGATGGTTATATGACAGATCCTTTTAAAATTGTCAGTGTGGTTAATGACCAAGGCTATACTCAACGTGCTATCTATGAGAATCGCCCTGACAGTCGTACTAAACATGCCATTTTTGCGCAAAGCAAATATCATTTTGCACAAAGTATTCTTGATTCCTCTTATCGTTTTATGACCGATGATTGGCAAATCGACTCACATACTTTTGATTTTCGTTATCATGTCGCGCTAAATGACGGACATTTTATTGAGCCACATATGCGTTATTACACCCAATCAGCAGCTGAATTTTATCAACCATATGTTTTAGAAAATGATGTGCCTGTAGACTTGATTAGCGCTGATTACCGTATTGGTGAAATGGATGCTTATACTTTAGGCCTTAAATATGGCATGCCAATAAATAATGGCGACAGTTTGTCTTTCCGATTGGAATATTACCAGCAATCGCCGAAAAGTAACGGAACCCAAGCCGTTGGAGTGCTTAATGATGTTGAACTTTATGAGCAAGTTGATGCTATTATTGCGCAAATAACCTATTCATTTTAGGTTGTTTTCCATAATATTGTTGAGCACCATTCAAGTTTAGGAGTGGCTTTGTTAAGAAAAGTAATTTGTAGCCCGCGCGAGGGTGGTTATTTATTGTCATTTCATGCTATGGCAAGCCCTTGTGAGGTATTAATTGATGTTGATGATCAGCCTCTTGCCATTTTGGTTGGCAATAAAGTGGCAGAAGAAGCGTGGCGTATAGAAGATAAATATTCTCGCTACCAAAAAACTAGTGTTTGTGGGCAGCTTAATTTTAATGCAGGTCAACCATCTCCGATCGATGAAGAAACTTTTCTTTTACTTCAATTTGCTGAGCAGTGTTATCAAATAAGTGATGGCTTATTTGATATAACTTCAGGCGTTTTGCGTAAAGTCTGGCGTTTTGATTGTTCTGATAATGTTCCTAGCCAAGCTGAAATCAACGAAGTATTACCTGATGTTGGTTGGCATAAAGTCAGTTTTGATGAAAAAAACTTTATCATGCAAAAAAAAATGGAAATTGATTTTGGTGGTATCGGCAAAGAATATGCGGTTGATAAAGCACTATTGATAGCCGGAGAAATGACCAAGGCACCTATACTTATTAACTTTGGTGGCGATCTAGCGGTAAATGGCCCTCGTGAAAATAATCAAGCTTGGCAAGTTGGTATTGAACATCCTTGTATAGTTGATGATAAGTCGATGGTGGTCAGTATTATTCAAGGAGCCATTGCTACCAGTGGTGACGCACAACGTTTTTTACTGAAAAATGGTAAACGTTTTAGTCATATCCTTAATGTAATAACTGGCTGGCCTGTTGAAAACCCACCTAAATCTATTACTGTGGCTGCACCTAAATGTATTCAAGCCGGGTTATTATCAACCCTAGCTTTATTACAGGGAGCTTCAGCGAGTGAATTTCTACAGAGCCAAGAGATAAAGCATTGGGTAATTAAGTAATACCATAACTTATAGATATTTCGTCTATAGCTCTACGTTGTGGTCTATTGAACTAAATTAGTATAAATGTTCTAATATTATCGTCCCTTATATTGGTGACTTGCTTCTTCGTACAACAAACAGAGTAGCGAGTGACCCAATAGGGCCAGAAGAGGAGCGTTAACTAGGTAATTATCATGAAGAGATCAAACTCTGATGATTGATGATGATGGAGATTAACGCCGAGATAATTGCATATTTGATGATGTAATTGTCGGTTGTCTAGGTTGAATCCTGGCAATTGTCACCTGTTTGTTAAGTATATGCATACTTAAATATAACCATGGTGGAGAGCTTCTGGTCTTTGTAAGCTTTCTGCCTTTCTGGTGGCGAGATTTTGCAAACACCATAAAGTTCTCCGAACAACATTGAGTTCGAGAGAAATGAATCAAGAAAATTTAGTCGTAAAAAACAACTCAGCAGATCGCCCTACAGTCAAAGATATCCAGCTGTGGACAGCACTCGTCACCCCGTTATTGCCCAATGGTGATATCGACTTTTTAAGTTTAACTAAAGTTGCACAACAACAAGCGGATGCTGGCAATGGTATTACCTTGCTTGGTAGTACCGGTGAAGGTTTGTCATTAACGCCTGATGAGCAATTATCTGTTGTTGAATGTATAACCAAATTATCACTAGATGTACCCATTATGGTTGCCGTTGGAGGTTACAACCTCTCAGCGCAACTTGCCTGGCTTGAGCAATGTAATAACTTAGCGGTTTCAGCTTATTTATTAGCATCCCCCATTTATGCAAAACCTGGCGTAGTTGGTTTAACACAATGGTTTAACGCGTTGCTCGAGCAAGCGCAATATCCGTGCATGATCTACAATGTACCTTCCCGAAGTGGCGTAAATATACCGGTCGCCGCGATGCAAAATATTCAGCACCATAAAAACTGCTGGGCGATCAAAGAAGCCAGTGGCTGTCTCAATACCTTTTTAGCATTTGCTCAACATTGTTCTATGCTTGAAGTTTTCAGCGGAGAAGACGCTATGATGCCTTATTTAGCCGGAGCTGGTGTTAAAGGGTTGGTCTCTGTTGCAGCCAATGTCTGGCCAGAAGCAACTCATCGTTATGTGGATTTAGCATTGCAAGGCGAGCATCAAAGTTTATTTCCCGTTTGGAAAAATGCCGTCGAAGCTTTATTTCAGGTGGCGAGCCCCATTTCAACAAAAGTACTCATGCATCAAAAAAACATCCTTAATTATCCTACTTTACGCGCACCACTGACTGAGCATGAACTATCGGCAAACAACAATCTTGTAGATATTGATCAACAAATAAATCAATGGCTTGAAGAAAATAAGTCATTATCAGATAAAAAAAATATTAGAGGTAAGGCGTAATGAATTGGCAAGAAACTTTAGAACAGTTAGAAGCTGGCACTATACGTGCAGCCAACCAAGATGAGAAAGGCAACTGGCAGGTCAATGTTGCTGCGAAAGAAGCGATTTTAGCTGCTTTTAAAGCGGGCGAAAATGCTGAATTTGAAGGGATTTACCAAGGTTTTGTTGATAAGAACAACCTACCTGCTCGGGAGTTTAAAGTAGAAAATGGTGTTCGTTTAGTGCCCGGTGGATCTTCAGTTCGCCGTGGTGCCTATGTTGCACCGGGTGTCATTATTATGCCTCCTGCTTATATAAACGTAGGTGCCTTTGTTGATACCGGTACTATGGTTGACAGCCATGCGTTAATTGGTTCATGTGCGCAAATAGGTAAGAATGTGCATGTCTCTGCGGCAGTACAAATAGGTGGCGTTTTAGAGCCCGTTGGTGCCAGTCCGGTGATTATTGAAGACGATGCTTTCTTAAGTGCAGGTGTGGTCATTGTTGAAGGCATTGTGGTGAAACAAGGTGCTGTATTAGCTCCAGGTGTTTCATTGTCAGCGTCAGTGCCGGTTTATGACTGTGTCAACCAAGTGTTATTAGAAAAAGGTGCCGATATTCCAGCAAGAGCAGTTGTTGTGCCTGGGACAAGACCGGTTAAAGGAGATTGGGCACAGTCGCAAGGATTGAATATGGCCTGTGCATTAATCGTCAAGTATCGTGATGAAAAAAGTAATGCCTCACTCGAACTCGAATCACTTTTACGTTAGTTTAGCCGCACTATAGAGAAAATTATGAGTAGTAATATTAATGCTTGTCAGCCTAGTTGGCTTAATCAATTTAACCGAGATGAAACTTTTCAACCTAGTTTGTTAGCACATCAACCGTCAAACGAATATGAGCAAGGTTATTTTGTTTATCATTTAGATGCATTGAGAAAACATCTTGAGTACCTACAACAACAAGATGTCATCAAACTTTGGTTTGCGGTTAAAGCTAACCCATTATCAAGCATTATTAATACGCTTGATAGTGCAGGGTTTAATTTTGATGTTGCTAGCTCAGGAGAGTTAAATCAAGTACTCAAGCAAGGTATTAGCTCAGATAGAATACTTAATACCGGCCCTGCAAAGTCTAAAGCACAATTATTAGCGTTTGTTCAGCAAGGAGTTAATACCTTTGTTGTTGAAAGCATTAATCAATTACAGTGGTTACACGAAGTGGCTGTTGAGCAAAATGTTAGGCCACAGGTATTGTTGCGGGTACAACTGCAATGGCCTGAAGGAGAAAAAAATCCACTAGGCGGGAATAGTTTAACGCCATTTGGCTTATCGGTTGAAGCATGGCAAAACGTGCATGTTGATCATTTTCCAGCGCTGGAATTGTGTGGTTTACATATATTTCAATGGGGCAATATGCTGAGCAATGAAAAAATGTATTCATTGTGGCAGCAAATGGTTGCGCCACTAGTTGGTTTAGCAGAACACATTGGCATGACATTAAAAATTCTCGACTTAGGTGGTGGCTTAGGTATTGACTACCTAGAGCAGGGAAATAGTTTGTCATGGCAACAAATATTAGCGGATTTAGCGAAAATAAAAACACAGGCTGGCGTTGAAGAGTTATGGCTTGAACTCGGTCGTTTTGCGGTAGCCGAATGTGGCTATTATGTTGTGCCAGTGATAGATCGAAAAATAAACTACCAACAAGAGCAATTAGTCTTAGCGGCAGGTATTAATCATTTATTAAGACCTGCCATTACAGATCAACCTTTCCCTGTCAGTTTATTGCGTGAGTCAAATGCCCAACAACAACATTTTGATCTTCATGGACCACTGTGTACCAGCATGGATAAGCTAGGAAATCTGCCCTTACCCAGTGATGTTGCTGTTGGTGACCAGCTTGTTTTTGGTTATGCAGGCGCTTATGGCTTTACTGAGAGTATGCCGTTTTTCCTTTGTCATGCTATTGCTGCGGAGTATATCTACAGAAATGGTCAGTTAAGTGAAGTAAGAGCGGCACAACCTGCCGATTGGTATTTACGTTAATAAAAATAATGAAGACAATTTAATGACAAAATTTTCAAAAGAAGTCATGCACGTTGGTGAAATGGCAAGTGGTGCAGCGTTAACCGTACCTGTTTATCGCCTCAAAGCTGATGAGAGTAATGATCAACAAAAACACCCTAGCGTCTATATTCAAGCGAATATGCATGGCGCTGAAGTGCAAGGGAACGCGGTTATTTTTCAATTACTTGAGTTGCTCAGAGACATCAAAATAAAAGGTGATATTACTTTGGTGCCTTATGCTAATCCCGTAGGATGTAATCATAAGAATGGTGAATATACCTTAGGTCGATTTGATCCAATCACTGGTGTCAATTGGAACCGTATGTATCACTTTGACGAAAGTATCATTGCCCCTTTTGTGCAAAGTAGCATTGGTAAAGATGATCAAACCATTGAAGCCAATTTTAAAGCTTTGATGATTGATAGTATTGAGCAGAAACTTGATCACAATATATTTGGTTTAACGACAGGACAACGCATAGCCTACCAATTGCAGCGTTTAGCACATCAAGCTGATTTTGTGCTTGATTTACACACTGGGCCAATATCCAGTAAACATTTATATTGTCCTGAATATGCCAAAGAAAGTGCACAATATTTTGATATCCCCCATACCTTGTTTATCCCAAATGACTTTGATGGGGCATTAGATGAAGCGACGTTCTGTCCATGGTGGAAACTTCAAGAAGCATTTGCCAACTTAGGCATTGAATTTTCAATCAGTACAAAAAACTTGAATAAAGAAAGTTTTACCGTTGAACTTGGCTCACAAGAACAAATAGATTTAGATGTTGCACTTGAAGATGCCAAAGGTATTTTAAACTATTTACAATATAAAGGTGTGATTGCTACCGAGGAATATCAACCAAAAGAAATGACGCGGTATGGATGTTATCTACAAGACTATAAAGCGTATTATTCACCCATGGGAGGTATGGTGGATTATTTGGCAGAATTTGGAAAACCTCTAAAAGCAGGTGAGCCGCTGGCGAGAATTTTGCGTATGGATAATTATCATTTTGATGATGAAAATGAAAGTGGTGTGCCACTTCATTATCTATCACTTGATCATGAAGTATTGCCAATATTACATTTTGCGTCAGCTAGTGTGAATCAAGGCACTGAATTATATAAAGTGTTTTCTAAATTCTTTACCCTATGAACAGGACGTTCGGGTTTCGTGGTGCCATAGATGGCAAAGAACGACGATAGAAAAACACCTTTAATCAATTTGCAAAAGAGCCAGACCATTTCAATAGACATATGTTGATATGGAATGGCTGTGCATCTTACATCGCAATATGTTCTTTTAAATAAGCGAATAACTCACGGTAATATTTACCTGGCTGCTCTGCTTTTTTCTCTTTATTGGCTTGGCGAACCAGTTGACGAAGCTTTTGACGCTCCATGGTCTGATGTTTATCGATTAATTCTTCAATCAATGCACTACCTTGCTCAATCAGCTCGTCGCGAAGTTGCTCTAAGGCGTTAAACTTAGCCGTTTCTTGTTGATGTTTATTTGCCATCACATCAAGGGCTTGATTGATCGGGCCAAGATCGGTTTCAGATAATACTTTTGCCATATGACGAACATGACGGCGTAATGCTTCATGTTTATTTTTTATTTTATCCGCTAACCTTAAATCTGCTAACAATTCCTCAGTAAAAGGAATTTTGCTGCGTTGATGCTTTGAGAGTTTAATTAAACTTGCAGCAAAGTCTTGCAGTTTATGCATTTCACGCTTTATTTCTGATTTACTTTTTAATTCTTCATCGAATTCATCGATATCATTTGCTGAGTGGGGCATAATAATGAAATAGTTTTTTAATACTGAATGTAGCCATTATACTCAAACGATTTCAAAATGCATAATTCAGTTCGAATTTTACAATCGTTTGAGTATATACACCAAAGTGTGTAAAGCGCTCTAGCCAGAATAATGAGAAAATCACCCTAATGACAGATTCAAGCAATATTACTGAACAAATGAAGCAAGTTGAAAGCCGTGTGGCTGATGTTTTAACGTTAGCTAAGTCTTTAGGTGCTGATGGTGCTGAAGTGGCGATGAGTCGTCAACAAGGTTTAAGTGTTAGTACTCGATTAGGTGAAGTTGAAACAGTTGAGTTTACCAATGATGGCGCACTAGGTATCACGGTCTATCAAGCGGGCCGTAAAGGCAGTGCATCAACAGCAGACCTATCAGAAGGCGCTTTAAAACAAGCGGTTCAAGCGGCGGTTAATATCGCTAAATATACTTCTGTAGATGAATGTTCCGGTTTGGCAGATAAAGAATTATTAGCGATGCAACCAGAAAGTTTAGACTTGCACCATGGCAAGGAGCTGTCTACTGATGAGGCCATTGCCATTGCAAAAGAATGTGAAGATACCGCGTTAGCTTATGATCCACGCATTACCAACTCCGATGGCGCGACTTTAGCAAGTTTTGAAGGTTTTAAAGTCTATGGTAATAGTCATGGACAGCTGGTGAGTTATCCAAGTTCTCGTCATACTTTGAGTTGTGTGGTGATAGCGAATGAAGGTGAAGATATGCAGCGTGACTACGCTTACACCATCAATCGTGATTTTGCTTTATTAACTCAGCCGATGGAAGTTGGTAAACAAGCCGCTCAAGAGGTACTTTCACGTCTACAAGCGAGAAAATTACCGACAGGAAAAGTCCCTGTGATGTTTCGAGCTGATGTCGCTAACAGTATTTTTGGCCATTTTATTGCCGCAATCAGTGGTGGTAATTTGTATCGTAAATCATCGTTTTTACTTGATGCATTAGGACAACAAGTTTTCCCTGAATTTCTAACCATCCAAGAGCGTCCACATATCAAAAAAGGCTTAGCAAGTAGTACTTTTGATAGTGAAGGGGTCGCCACTATAGACCGTGACATTATTACCTCAGGTTCATTAGAAACGTATTTGCTGACGAGTTATTCTGCAAGAAAATTAGCAATGACAACCACAGGACATGCTGGCGGAATACATAACTGGCAAGTATCGGCGAACGGTGGTGACTTTAACGCAATGTTGAAAAAATTAGGTACAGGATTATTGGTTACTGAGCTAATGGGGCAAGGTGTTAATGTTGTTAATGGCGATTATTCTCGTGGTGCAGCAGGTTTTTGGGTAGAAAATGGCGAAATTGCTTACCCTGTTTCAGAGGTAACCATTGCTGGGAACTTAGCTGAAATGTTTAAAGGCATGGTTGCGGTTGGTGATGATTTTGATCTTAAAGGCAGTATCCGTACTGGGTCTGTATTGATTGGCGAAATGCAAGTAGCGGGTAATTAGTCGGTTGAAAAAATAGTAGTGAGGCTTGCTTAAAAGCCTCACCAATTAATATTGTTGGAAGGGAGTATCAACCTAAAAAATTTTGACCTAAAAGCTTCTAACCTAGAAATAAGGTCGCGGTACCTAAGAAAGCAAAAATACCAACCACATCAGTAATGGTGGTTAATATCACACTACCGGCAAGCGCAGGATCAATTTTCATACGTTTTAACATTAATGGAATTGTTACTCCAGCAACACCAGCCGCAGTTAAGTTCATTAACATCGCAAAAGCGATGACCCCACCTAACATAAAGTCTTGCTTCCAAATGGCAACGACAGTGGCAATCAGTAACGCCCAGATGATACCGTTAAGAAAACCAACGGCCAGTTCTTTATAAAGTAAAACTTTAGCATTACTGTCACCAATATGGCCAAGAGCAATACCACGAATAACCAAGGTTAGGGTTTGGTTGCCAGCAACGCCACCCATACTAGGTACCAACGTATTCAAAATAGCCAATATCGCTAATTGGCCTAGAATGTCTTCAAACATACTTGATACGGCAACAGCCATTAAAGCGGTGATCAAGTTGACGCCCAGCCAGATAGAACGTTGTTGGGTACTTTTTACGATAGGGGCAAAGGTATCGGCTTCGTCGTCTAAACCCGCCATACTCATCATACTGTGTTCGGCTTCTTCACGAATAATATCAACGACATCATCTATGGTAATACGGCCAAGTAGGCGGCCATCATCATCAACAACTGGCGCGGAAAACCAATCATAACGCTCAAATAACTGTGCCACTTCATTCTCTGGCATTTCAGCATTTAACGCGGTTATTTCGTTGTTAATAAGTTGAGAAATCACCACTTCTGGTTTGGCAGTGACAATAGAAGATAATGAAACAGCTCCAATAAAATGATCTTTGCGGTTAACAACATAAAATGAATCTGTGGCTTCCGGGAGTTCACCTCTTAAACGTAAATAGCGCAGCACCACATCAACTGATACATCCGGGCGAATAGTGATGGTATCAGTATTCATGATACCGCCAGCGGTATCTTCCTCATAAGAGAGAGCCGTTTCTACACGACTTCTGTCTTGGCTATCCATCGAAGAGAGTACTTTTTGATAAATACTATCAGGCAGAGTCCGCAGTACTTCTGCCAGATCATCAACGTCCATGCCTTCTGCAACCGCAGCGAGCTTCTCAGGCCGGATGTTTTTTAAGATGCCTTTACGCACTTCTTCATTAAGTTCTTCGAGGACGTCGCCATGATGGTCATGGTCAATGAGTTGCCATAAAATGGTACGACTTTTATTGGGAGAGGATTCTAAGATCAGAGCAAGATCATACGCCGGCATGTTCTGCAATAATTTGCGAACATAAACAAACATACCACTACCAAGTGCTTCATTGACTTGTTGCAGACGTTGTTGGCTGTATTCTTGTTCTGAAATTTCAGGCATAAAGACCCTTGATCCGTTAAAAAAACGTAAGAGAAAATTAACGTTGAAAAATTGTTATTTAAAAAAAATATGGGCTGAACCATTAGTGTAAGTCTATCTCAACTTACTGGTTTTATCAGTTTTTTTTTTGATTTATGGCGAATAGCTTAGTCAAAGTTACCACAATAATTTAACAAACCATCGGCACAATAATATTGTTTTTATTCTGCAAAATGAGTTTTAAAGCTTTAACTAGACAGCTCAAATAGGCCATCTAACTCACTTTTTAATAGGCTAAGATATTTGCTGTCTGAGTTATCCGAAATTAATTGCGCTAATTCTGTGCCAGTGGGGGTAAATTTATAAAAACTGATCAAACAGTTATTTTTTGCCGCGGTAATAGATAAATTGCTGCCATTATAATGAAAATTAAGGGTTTCACCTTTTTCTATCGGGGGGGTCTCTGTTTCTTGAATAAAGATTAAATGATTATCAGCTAAGGTTAATAGCTCGGCATATGACAAACCAAAAGGACTCAAATTAAGTTTATGCTCTCTATTTTTACTAAAGATATTAAAGATCCCTGGCGTTTGTGAGGCACCAGAAATAATACGCATACCTTTTCTTGATTGATCTTTGACTGCCAGTGCACAGGCTTTCGCTAATAATTTAGCTTCATGGATACTAAGCGTTCTAAAAGTTTGTAACGATTTTAAAGAAAAGCTGCCTGGCGATGATATTTCACCTGCCAATATTTTGGCCCATAAGTCTTGCATAGTTTTGTTACTAATATCTTCGGCAAGTTCAATAAAACTGTTAAACCAATCTTGATCTGCTCGATCTGCAATTTCGTTATCAGAGCAGTACTGTACCGCTCTTTGAATAATATGTTCTAGGTTCTGTTGTTTGCGTAAATAATTGAGCCGTTCTCTTTTTTTTGCGCGATCTTCAATAGGCATTTGTTTTTCAACAGGCAATAAGGCGCCATCAATGACAAATTGCCGAGCAAGCCCTAACAACTGCATTTGTGATGTCGGAGTATTGGTGTTTTTATTGGGATTTATAGGTTTGTTTTTTTCTTGTGGATTAATTAGAACTTCTTTTTTATCAGAGGATAGCGGAATAGGAGTGGCTGCTGGTGTCTTATCAATCTTCATTTTCATACCCTAATACTAAATAATAAACAGATGATGCATTTTAAATAATCCCAATTAGTACAAGAAAGTACTCATCCCTTCTTCATACACAATAGTCTAAAGTATCTATGGGAAGGAGATATTTGTCTATTGTTTAATCAATATTCAATAATTTGAGGGGGTTTTACCTAAAATTTACATATATCTAACAAGCATTTAAAATAAAAAACATATTTATAGCATTGATAGGTTGATAAATCTTACACTCACTTTTATTATGTACTAATGTAAGTTTAATTCTGAAAATTAATTACTCGTTAAACTAGCGATAAATAGAGCGGCAAAATTAGCCACTCATTTGAGGGGAATATGCAGGCTTCTGAAAAAACTAACGACGATTTTTTGTTTATCGATGATAGTGATGAAGATGAGATTCTAGATGAAACAGGTGGCGACGCCTGGAAAGTATTGATCGTTGATGATGATCCAGAAATTCATTCAGTAACACAGCTTGCCTTATCCGATCTTATGGTATTAGGTAAGCGTCTTGAGTACATCCATGCATACTCAGGGCGAGATGCTTGCCAATTAATTGAGCAACATAAGGATATCGTACTTGTTTTACTCGATGTTGTTATGGAAACAGATGATGCTGGGCTCAATGTTGTTAAACATATTCGAGAAACCTTATCCCGCCAAGACATCCGTATCGTATTAAGAACTGGCCAACCAGGCTATGCACCCGAAGAAAGTGTTATTAAAGATTACGATATTAATGACTATAAAACTAAAACAGAATTAACACGCCGTAAGTTAGTAACCACTGTGTATGCAGCTATTCGTTCTTATCAACAAATAGACACAGTGACACAAAACCGGACAGGTTTAGAAAAAATCATTGGCGCAGCCGCTGATTTATTAGAGCTACATTCAGTGCATGATTATGCTGAGGGTGTCTTGTCTCAACTGAAATTATTAAGTGATAGTGATTCCAGTGTGTTTTGTGCAAGAGGACAAGGCATTATTGATGGTGCTGATGATTTAAGTTTATACATTCTTGGTCAACAAGGTTTGTCATCGTCTTTCAAAAATCAAAAGATTGATACCCTCAATAACGATATTGCGCAAAAACAAATTACCCACTGTTTTCAGGTAAAACAACATCAATATAGCGATAGCCATGTCAATTTATACCTTTCTAGTGGTGGTTATCGAGCGGTTATTCATTTTGAATTAAATGTTGCACTGAGCGATATAGAGAAACAATTAATCGAAGTCTTTTTAACTAATATTGCTATTGGTTATGAAAATGTTCATTTATTTCAAAAATTACGTGATGCGGCCTATAAAGATTGGTTAACAGACTTACCTAACCGTTTAGAGTTTGTAAATTTATTAGATAGCTTCGGTCAAAGTAATGATTTAAATCTTGTTGCTTGTTTATTAGATTTAAACCATTTTAGCGATATTAATGATGGTTTAGGGCAAGATTTGGGTAATCAGCTGCTGATGTCTGTTACGACACGATTAAAGTTGATGAACCAAGGTTGTCAATTTGCCCGAGTAGGTGCTGATGTTTTTGGCATTATTGGTCCAGCAGATATTATTAATTCTGATAATTTGTCGAACTTATTTATTGAACCTTTTGCTGCGGGTGAGCAAAAATTACCGGTTAACGCGACTTTTGGCTTTTGTAAGAAGCAAGATGCAGCAACTCGTGGCTTAAAGATATTAAACCAAATTAACATTGCCCTTAATTTAGCGAAGAAAAGCACCAAAGAGCACTATGCTTATTACAAGCAAGAGATGGAAGAAGAAACGCTATGGCGTTTAGGCATGATCCGTCAATTACGTACGGACTTTGCCGAAAATCGTTTGGAACTGTGGTATCAGCCTCAGCTAAACTTAACCACTGGTAAAGTGATTGGTGCAGAAGCCTTATTAAGATGGCGAACTGCTGATGGCCAATATATTTCTCCTGCGGTATTTATACCTTTAGCAGAGTATTCTGGATTGATCATTGAAATTGGTGATTGGGTAATCAATCAAGCTTGTAAACAAATTAAAACGTTAGAACAAGAATCATTTGATCATGTTGGTATCTCAGTCAATGTCTCAATTCCTCAGTTTAAACGTGAAAACTTCGTTGACAGTATCATTGAAGCAACACATAAACATAATGTAAAACCAAGCAAACTTGAACTGGAAATTACTGAAAATATTCTGATGGATGACCCACAAGTGGTCATTGATGCTTTAGTGCGCGTGAAAGCTGAAGGCATTAGCATTGCGTTAGACGATTTTGGTACCGGTTTCTCCTCTTTAAGTTATTTACAAAAACTGCCATTAGATCGTTTAAAAGTTGATCGCTCTTTTGTCATTGATATTGCCAAACCTGGTCAATCATTAATTGCCGATACCATCATTAATTTAGGTAAACAAATGAACCTAAAAGTTATTGCCGAAGGTATCGAAGATAAAGATCAAGAAGGGCATTTAAAAGCACAACTCTGTGATGAAGTACAAGGCTTCCTTTACGCAAAACCTATGCCTGCAGATCAGTTTTTAGAGTTTTTAAAAGCAAACCAATAACTAAAATCGTTCATTTTGATGTTCAGGATGGCCTTTCTCAGGCTCCTGCCTTTCAAGGCATTCGTACATCCTGTACATCAACGGGTTTCGCGGGTGCATGGCAGCGCTAAGGCATCCTCGGTAATTGCTCCTGCATTACTCTAATAACTCACATCCCTGTGAGGATTGCCTTCGTGGCATTAGTGATTCCTTTCACGTCGATGGCAAAGAGCAGCGATTTTAAGAGCTCGATAACGCCTGTTCATGTCTACGCAATTCAATGCCTTGTTGTGGGTTGGTTGGTATTAAATGTGCTAATACTAACGAGCAAACCGCAAAGCTTGCACCAATATAAAAGACCCATGATGAATTAATAATCCACACCATGCCTAATAGTGCAGGGATCACTACAGCAGCGATATGATTGATAGAAAAACTCACCCCGGCACTTGAAGCGATATCTTCAGGTTTAGCAATTTTTTGAAAATAGGTTTTTATCGCAATTGCTAAAGCAAAAAATAAATGGTCTACAACATAAAGTACCGCAGCAATCGTGGAATTTTCTACTAAACCGTAGGCAATAAATATGGTTATCAAACCGACGTATTCAAACTTTAAGATACGGCGTTCACCAATGATACCAATTAACTTGCCTATCTTTGCGCCAAATAACCAGTTGAAAACGTAGTTAATCAGGAAAAGTGCACTGATATCCGCGACGCTGTAGCCAAACTTTTCTACCATCAAAAACCCGGCAAAAACCACAAATATTTGTCGGCGAGCACCACTGAAAAAAGTTAACGCATAAAACAGCCAATAGCGTTTACGTAAAATTAGTTTTTTTTCTTGCTCAACATGCACAGGAAATTGTTTAAAAGAAAGAGCTAAAACGATGGTAAATAAAAGTGCTAAGCCACCAAATAGTGTATAGGTTGCTTGATATGACCAAGTAAATTTTTCCATTAATAGCCAAATACTGCTAAAGGCTAATAACGATGCTATCGACTTAACCGATAACATACGGCCCATAAAATGGGCGGTTTTCTCTTTGTTGATCCATTGTAGGGTTAGCGATTGATTGACGGTTTCAAAATAATGAAAACCTACCGACATAATGATAGTCGTGACATATAAACCATAAGTTGTGGGGAAATAACCCGTAGCAGCTACGCCTAATGCGGTTACTATCAAAGAAATCACCGCTAGTTTTTGTTCTTTAATAAATAACAATACATAAATAACGGTAAAAGCTAGAAAGCCGGGGATCTCGCGCAGACTTTGTAATATGCCAATCTCTATGCCAGTAAAGCCGGCTTTTTCAACAACAAAATTATTCAGCAACGCCAGCCAGACTGAAAAAACCAGCGGCATAATAAAAGCCATTGCTAGCAGTAAATTTTCTGGTTTTTGCAGTTTTGCAGAGAGCTTCATTTTTACCCTATTTTATTCATTCGATGTTTATAAAGAAGTTGATGGTTATTGTACTATAACCATCACTTGGCATTGGTAAATTTCATTAGTATCTTTAGCTCTTTTTTATATTAACTGGAATACAGTATTTTTAACTGGCCTAAGACTATCTTTATATATTGAAATAAATCAGTTGCTTGAGATGCTTATTAATTCATCAAAAAACAAAATTAATACGTGTGATTAAAACGCTTGTTTAAATTATTTGCATTTACTTTTCTTTCAAGGCATAGTCTTTCGACTATTATTATAAAAACCGTTTTATTCACCCTAATAAAAATGAGGAAATCAGGCATGTTATTTCAAGGCCAAAGCCTTTCTGCCGAATTACTTGATGGTGGTATTGTTGAGTTTAAATTCGATGCCCAAGGTTCAGTAAATAAATTCGATCAGGCAACGTTTAAAGAATATAGAGAAGTTATTGCAGCTATCAATAATTGCAGTGACGCAACAGGTGTTCTAGTTACTTCCGGTAAATCTACCTTTATTGTTGGTGCGGACATAACCGAATTTTTAGGTATGTTCACCAAGCCTGAAGATGAATTAGTGCCATGGATCAAACAAGGCTCTGATGTTTTTGACGCTTTTGAAGATATTAACCTACCTACCGCGGCTGCCATTAATGGTTTTGCCTTAGGTGGTGGTTGTGAAATGATACTTGCCTGTGATTATCGTATTGCAGATACCAGTAGCTCAGTTGGTTTGCCTGAAGT
>MAAC01018372.1_pt1 | contig 22793 bp, 21 predicted proteins | sample 1115981 | NCBI WGS metagenome assembly MAAC01 (sample SAMN04961126, study PRJNA320927) | seawater metagenome | isolation source: sample BD02T64 sea water enriched with oil for 64 days | place: USA:Gulf of Mexico | collected 2013-07-27
TTCAGACCCCACCGTTAGCCAGTGACGCCCTTGCCATTCGGATCATCTTCCCCTTAGTCGGGGTGATAAGGCTTCTTTCAGCCTATCGGGTTTGCCAGCTTTGCTGGGCAAACAAAAAAAAACCTCGCTGAGCGAGGCTTTAACGAAATTAACAATAATTAATTATTGTTTTTCTTCTTTTATAATATTGTTAACTTCCGTGTCTTGAGTGGCATGTGTACTGGATAAACCAGCCGATACGCCCAAAACCAAGACTGCAAAAAATACAGCGCTAAGTTTAACTTCCCCCAAAGACGATTTGTTCATGACTTAAGCCTTGAATGTGTTTTTGTTATTATTAACTAGCGCAAATAATGTATATGTTTTAACCAGAACAAACAAGTGCCTTTTCACAAAAAGTTCATAAATATTTAAAATTTATTGGCCACAAAAAAGCTGTTCGCTGCATGAAAACTTTCGACTTCGACTACAAAACTATCAAAAAGCGCAAAAAATAAAGGTAAACGGTTGATATTATTAAATAATAATACCAATTAATGCTTACTCTTCAACTAGTCGTAAAATTTTGGCATTAGATATTTACAAACTTTCTTAAAAAATCGCCTATTTTTGATTGCACCAAGCGCCTGACTGGGCGAAAATACGCGCAGTTTTTTTACTCTAAATAAATTAAGTGGAGCTATTATGCCGTCTCGTCAAGATCAGGCCAATGCAATTCGAGTTTTAAGTATGGATGCTGTCCAAAAGGCAAAATCTGGACATCCGGGTGCCCCAATGGGCATGGCAGACATTGCGCAAGCATTATGGTGTGATCATTTAAAGCATAATCCGAACAATCCTAACTGGGTTGACCGCGATCGTTTTGTCTTATCAAACGGCCATGGTTCAATGTTAATTTATTCTCTATTACACCTTAGTGGTTATGACCTTTCGATTGATGACATAAAAGATTTCCGTCAATTGCATTCAAAAACACCAGGTCACCCAGAATATGGTTATACCCCTGGAGTAGAAACCACTACCGGTCCTTTAGGCCAAGGTATTACCAATGCAGTGGGTTTTGCCATTGCCGAAAAAACCTTAGCGGCACAATTTAACCGCGAAAATTTTGACGTTGTTGATCATCACACTTACACCTTTCTAGGTGACGGTTGTTTAATGGAAGGTATTTCGCATGAAGCCTGTTCATTAGCGGGTACGTTAGGCTTAGGTAAATTAATTGCCTTTTGGGATGACAACGGCATTTCCATTGATGGCGAAGTGGAAGGTTGGTTTTCAGACGATACTCCTGCTCGTTTCAACGCGTACGGTTGGCATGTACTTGAAGTAGATGGTCACAATCCAGAAGAAATTTTGGCCGCCATTGTTGCCGCCAAAGCAGAAACCAACAAGCCAACGCTGATTTGTTGTAAAACCATTATTGGTTACGGTTCACCGAATAAGAGCGGTAGTCACGACTGTCACGGCGCCCCATTAGGCGACGACGAAATACAAGCAACACGCGAATTTTTAAACTGGCAACACGCACCATTTGTGATCCCGCAAGACATCCAAGATGCCTGGGATAATAAAGACGATGGTGCAACCGCAGAAGCGGCATGGAATGAATTATTTGCGGCTTACAAAGTGGCTCACCCAGAATTAGCGGCAGAATTTGCACGTCGCTCTGCCGGACAATTGCCAGAAAACTGGGATGAGTACTCAACTAACTACATTCAACAATTGCAAAACAATCCAGAGAATGTCGCCACTCGTAAAGCCAGCCAAAACTGTTTAAACAGCTTCGGCCCAGTGTTACCAGAATTTATTGGTGGCTCTGCCGATTTAGCCGGTTCAAACTTAACGCTTTGGTCGGGTTCAAAAGGCATTGAAGCAAAAGACGCCAGTGGCAACTACATATTTTACGGCGTACGTGAATTTGGTATGTCAGCAATTATGAACGGCATTGCCTTACACGGCAGTTTCATTCCTTACGGTGCCACCTTCTTAATGTTTGTTGAATACGCCCGTAACGCGGTGCGTATGGCTGCATTAATGAAACAACGCAGTATTTTTGTTTACACGCATGACTCCATTGGTTTAGGCGAAGATGGTCCAACGCATCAACCGGTAGAACAAACCGCAAGTTTACGGATGACCCCTAACCTGTTTAACTGGCGCCCTTGTGATGCCGTTGAGTCGGCAGTTGCCTGGAAAATGGCAATTGAGCGCATTGATGGTCCAACAACGTTAACCTTTACTCGTCAAGGCTTGCAACAACAAGAGCGTACTGCTGAGCAGTTAGCCAAGGTTGCTCGTGGTGGTTATATCTTAAAAGATTGTACTGGCACGCCAGACTTGATCTTTATTGCCACCGGCTCGGAAGTTGAACTGGCCATGGCGGCAAGCCGTGAGCTAAGTGACAAAAACATTCGCGTTGTGTCTATGCCTTGTACCGAAGCGTTTGAAGCACAAGACGTTGCTTATCGCGAATCGGTATTGCCTAACTCAGTACGTAGCCGTATTGCTATTGAAGCTGGCATTGAAGATTACTGGCATAAATACGTTGGTTTTGACGGCCGCATTATTGGCATGAAAACGTTTGGTGAGTCGGCGCCGGCTGGCGAATTATTCAAACTGTTCGGTTTTACCGTTGAAAATGCGGTAAATACGGCAAAAGAATTATTGGCTTAAGCAAGCTAAGCACTAATATAAATAGGCCGGGTTTAGCTCGGCCTATTTAGCCTCAGTTGGTAAGGTAATGACAATAAAAATAGCAATTAATGGCTTTGGTCGCATCGGTCGCGGTATTTTACGCGCCCTGTATGAAACCGGCCGCACCGATCAATTCGAAATCGTTGCCATTAATGAATTGGCAAAACCGGAAGGCATTGCTCATTTATTGAAATACGATACCAGCCATGGTCGTTTTGGCCTTGCCGTGAGTTATGAAAACAGCGTGCTAAATGTTGCCGGTGATGATATTGCCTTATTTCACCAGCGCCACACCGAAGATTTACCCTGGGCTGAGCTCGGCGTTGACATTGTTTTAGACTGCACCGGTATTTATCAAGGTAAAGCCGCGGCTTTACAACATATTACGCAGGGTGCGAAAAAGGTGTTGTACTCGCAACCGGCCCATAATGATGTGGATAAAACCATCATTTTTGGCATCAATCAGCACGCCTTAACCGCCGATGATATTATTGTTTCCAACGGCTCGTGTACCACAAATTGTATCGTGCCGGTGATCCAAACGCTCGATCAGGCCTTTGGCATTGAAAGCGGCACCATAACCACCATTCATTCATCAATGCATGATCAACAAGTAATTGATGCCTATCACGATGATTTGCGTTTATCACGGGCGGCGAGCCAGTCGATAATTCCGGTAGGGACAAAATTGGCCGCCGGTATTGAACGAATATTACCGAAATTTTCTGGCCGTTTTGAAGCCATCGCGGTACGGGTGCCAACGATGAATGTTACCGCCATGGATTTAAGCGTAACCTTAAATTCTGACGTAGATATTGCCGCGGTGAACAATGCCATTATTGAGGCACAAAATAATGGCTTATCCGGCATTCTTGGCTTTACCATGGAACCCTTAGTGTCGAGTGACTTTAACCATGATCCTAATTCCGCAATTGTTGATGGCAACTCAACTCGGGTGAGTCATAAGCGCTTGGCGAAATTACTGGTGTGGTGTGATAACGAATGGGCGTTTGCCAATCGCATGCTCGATACGGCTCAATCTATGTATCAAGCTGGCTAAATTACTTTTATTAACGTAGGGGCGATTTGAATCGCACAATTTGGTCGAAGCAATTCGACCCTACAAAACAAATTTTATTTACATCAACGGAGACTTGCTATGTCAGTCATTAAAATGACCGATCTTGACCTTGCCAACAAACGCGTATTAATTCGCGAAGATTTAAACGTACCGGTAAAAGATGGAAAAATCACATCGGATGCTCGCTTACGAGCGGCATTGCCAACGTTAAAGCTTGCCTTAGCGGCAGGCGCCAAAGTGATGGTAATGTCACACTTGGGCCGCCCAACAGAAGGCGAGTTTAACAGTGAATTTTCAATGCAAGTGGTTGCCGATTATTTAACCCAGGCACTTGGCCAAAACGTTAAGTTAGTAAGCGATTACCTAAGTGGTGTTGACGTTGCTGCTGGCGAATTGGTTCTTTTTGAAAATATTCGTTTTAATGTTGGCGAAAAGAAAAACTGTGAACAATTATCACAGCAACTTGCCAAGCTTTGTGACGTGTTTGTCATGGATGCCTTTGGCACAGCACACCGTGCGCAAGCCAGTACTCATGGTGTGGCAAAATTTGCCCCTACCGCATGTGCCGGCCCACTACTTTCGGGTGAGTTGGAAGCCCTTGGCAAAGCGCTTGATAACCCGGCTCGTCCCCTAGTCGCCATTGTTGGTGGCTCAAAGGTATCGACGAAACTGACCGTATTGGAATCCTTAGCAGGCGTGGTTGATCAATTAGTGGTAGGTGGCGGTATTGCCAACACCTTTATTGCCGCGAGTGGACATAACGTAGGTAAGTCGTTATATGAAGCCGATTTAATTAGCAATGCCCAACAATTAACGGCGAATGCGCAAGCAAACAATGGTGATATTCCGGTGCCAACGGATGTGGTCGTTGCCAAAGAGTTTAGCGAAAGTGCAACCGCTACGTTAAAGTCGGTTAGTGATGTTAATGATGATGAAATGATTTTTGATATTGGCCCGGATTCGGCGAAAGCCCTGGCCGAAATTATTGCCAATGCCGGTACTATCGTTTGGAATGGCCCGGTAGGCGTGTTCGAGTTTGACCAATTTGGCGAAGGCACAAAAGCAATTGCCCAGGCAATTGCCGACTCATCGGCATTTTCAATTGCTGGTGGTGGCGATACCCTGGCCGCGGTTGATAAGTACGGCATTAGCGACAAAGTATCTTACATCTCTACCGGTGGTGGTGCTTTCCTTGAGTTTTTAGAAGGTAAGAAATTACCGGCCGTTGCCATTTTGGAACAACGCGCAGCGCAATAATTCAGTTTAAAACAACAATAAAATACAGTTTGTAAAATCAAAATTTAACATTTAATCTATAACAAAAGCAGGTTTTCCTGCTTGTATCACACACAATAAGGAGTGTTGGTAATGGCTTTAATTTCAATGCGTCAAATGCTAGACCATGCAGCAGAGTTTGAATACGGTATCCCGGCGTTCAACGTGAATAACTTAGAACAAGTTCGAGCAATCATGTTAGCGGCGCGTGATACCGACAGCCCGGTAATTTTACAAGCTTCGGCTGGTGCACGTAAATACGCAGGAGCGCCATTTTTACGTCACTTAATTCTAGCGGCAATTGAAGAGTTTCCAGAAATCCCAGTGGTCATGCACCAAGATCACGGGACATCACCAGCGGTATGTCAGCGTTCGATTCAATTGGGTTTTTCATCGGTAATGATGGATGGCTCATTAGGTGAAAATGGTAAAACGCCTTCATCATACGAGTACAACGTCGATGTAACCCGTCGCACCGTTGAGATGGCTCATGCCTGTGGTGTGAGTGTTGAAGGTGAACTTGGTTGTTTAGGATCGCTTGAAACGGGTATGGCCGGTGAAGAAGACGGCGTTGGCGCAGAAGGCGTGTTAACGGCAGAGCAAATGCTAACTGACCCGGAAGAAGCGGCAGATTTTGTTAACAAAACTCAAGTGGATGCCTTAGCAATCGCCTGTGGTACTTCACACGGCGCCTATAAATTTACTCGCCCACCAACGAACGACATTTTATCAATCGATCGCATTAAAGCCATTCACGCTCGCATTCCAAACACTCACTTAGTGATGCATGGCTCATCATCGGTGCCACAAGAATGGTTAGCGGTAATTAATGAGTTTGGCGGCAACATTCCTGAAACTTACGGTGTGCCAGTGGAACAAATTCAAGAAGGCATTAAAAATGGTGTGCGCAAAGTAAATATTGATACCGATTTACGTTTGGCCTCAACCGGTGCGGTACGTCGCTTTTTAGCGCAAAACCCATCTGAATTTGACCCGCGTAAATTCTTACAAGTAACGACCAATGCGATGTACGATATTTGTAAAGCACGTTACGAAGCGTTCAACACAGCCGGTAACGCCAGCAAAATTAAAGCTATCTCGTTAGACAATATGTTTGAGCGTTATGCAAAAGGCGAATTAAAAGCGCTAGTTAAATAAATCATTTAGCCAATTAATCATACCGTTAAGTTGTATTTATTGTAAAAGGGCCAATTGGCCCTTTTTTATTGCAAAGATCATATCGCGATAAAAAGTCATATCGCGATATAAATAAAAATATACTGGTCAGCTTAGCTAACTTGTTTATAATAACGGCGGGTAACGGATTATCGATAAACAACACGCAGACAATATAAAAACAATAACTAGAGATATCAGGCACTGCGCCGATTTAACTAAACCATGAAACAGCTAATTTCCTTTACCCTATTACTCGTGCTTTCTTCGCCCCTAGCCGCTGAAGAAAATTCAAATATTCAGGCCATAGACGCGATACTTTCGGCGTTAAATCCGGTCGAAAAACCCAAATGTTATCACTTTACCGACGAAGTCCCGCCGGAAGAATTTATTGGTTTCCCCGAGTGCAACATTACCGCATCAGTAATTTCTGGCTCGGTAGAAGTGGGGGCTTTTTTCAATACTGGTGATAACGACTATGCCATTGGTAAGGCAAAAGCCGATTTAGTGCATGAGGTAGGAAAATTACGTTCCAACTGGATTTTAGACCTATTTGGTCGTATTACTGAAAAAGAGCAAGAAAATGGCAAAAAGGAATATGAAACCACAGACCAAAAATGGGCGACCTCACTGCAAAGTAACTACACCTTAGAAGAAGGTGGGAAAAACTACTTATTCGGTTTCGGCTCGTACGAAAGAAATCGTTTTAATGGTTTTGATTTTCAAACCTCTATGGCATCTGGCTGGGGTCGTCGATGGTATGAGTCTGATAAATCATTTTTTGACGCGGAAATAGGACCGGGTTATAAAATTGATGAAGTAGCCGAAACCGACACCCACAATAATGAAACCCAAAAAGCCGTTATTATTCGTGCTGCGGCAACGTACGAAAGACGTTTTTTTGATTCCATGCAGTTTAAACAAACGTTTAGTGCCGAAATGGCACCAAAAGCCAACGAAAACAGTAAGTATCAATCGGTCAGCTCAATTACCACTAAATTGATTGAATCTCTCGCATTAAAGTTTGCCTTCAAGGTAGATCATAATACCGAAGTAAAAAATGATACTAAAAATACTCGCACAGAAACGTCATTAACCTTAGTGTTTAGCATATAGCTGGTAAACCTGTTAAAATTCATCTAATTTATCATTTTTAGTTTTGCATTTACTTTATGAATATCTCTAATATCGACCTCAATTTACTGGTTGCCTTTGATGTGTTACTGCGCGAAAAGAATGTCACTCGTGCCGCCAATCAATTAGGCATTACGCAACCGGCAATGAGTAACTCTTTAAAGCGATTAAGAACCTTGTTAAACGATCCGGTTCTGGTAAGAACGTCTGATGGCATGGCGGCAACCGAAAGAGCCGCTACCCTTGCCCCAAAAATTCGTAAAATTTTATTAGAAACCAAAGAAGCGTTACAAACGGTTGAAGACTTTGAGCCACAACTCAGTACCCGGGTGTTTCGTTTAATGGCCAGCGACTATGCAGCCTCTACCTTGCTGCCGAAACTGTTAGAAAAAATTAATCGCATTGCCCCCCATATTACCATCGACATCATGACGCCAAGTGATGTAACGTTTCATGACGTTGAAGATGGCAAAATTGATATGGCGATAAACTTATTTGATAAGCTACCGCAGTCGTTTCACCAAAAAGTGCTTTGGCAAGATGGCTTTTCTTGTTTAACCCGAAGCTCAAACCCAATACTTGAAAACTTCAACCTGGACAGTTACCTGGCCAGTAAACATGTATGGGTGTCAAAAACCGGTTTTGGCGTAGGCCTGGGAATGGACCCAAAAGATGTACACAACCTGGGATTGGTAGATGAAGCATTAGCCGAAATTGGTAAGCAGCGCGACATCAAAATATTCACTCGCAATTACCACCTGGCGATGCAGTTAGCACATGATGATCAAATTATCGCCACACTACCTAAAAAAGCCGCGATGATCCATAAACAAGACAGCGGTTATGCGATATTGGATGTACCATTTTACATTCCGGATATTGAATTAAAAATGATCTGGTCGCCGCTGCTGCATCACGAACCCAGCCACATTTGGTTCCGACATTTAGTCGATGAAATCGCCAAGCAGTGTTAACAACAGTATTAAAACACGTGTCAAAACTAATGTTTTTTGAAATATTCTCCGGCAATTGCCGTTCATCTTGTAAATATGTTGGCTCGTCTATAAATGCTGGTAATTAACATTTACTTAACATAGATTAAGCTCAGCAAAAACATCTACATTAATACAGTGAACGTGGTTAAGTCGGGAGAGTAGAATGAAAACGCAATTGAATATGAAAAGCTTTATGTTAGCAATGCTTGTTGGATTGGCAATACCGATGACAACTCAGGCTTTAGAAGACTCTAAAGTACGATTTACCAAAGACATGCACGTAAGTATTACCACAGTAACGGGTAACTACTTTAATGTATATGATGTATTTATTAACAGACCTTTAGCACAGTTAGTTGAAGTGAATAGCTTTAACCAACACAAATTAACCCCAACAAAAACTGCCAACAATGTTTTTGCCATGGCGATGCAAGTACAAGATAAAGTTCAATACTTTATGGCGGTAGTAAGCGATACCTTCTCGAATGATGACAGTTTAACCACTGAGCAAGAGTGTCGTACCACCCGATTAGCCAAACTGTTTTCTTTTTAACTACACCTAAATTGAATGCCTAGATTTAATCACAGTTAGGCCTAATTTCAGTTAGGTTTTATCACTTTTTGTTTTAGCGCGCTGCGGGTTTACTCTCCCCCCGGTAACTTTGTCGGCGCGACCTTCTTCTTTGGCTTTTTCGGCGCGGCGTTTGCGCACCTCTTTCGGATCGGCAATTAACGGCCGATATATTTCAATTCTATCGCCATCAACAAGCTGCTTCGTTAATTTCACCACTTTGTTCCAAATGCCCACCTTGTTCACCGCAAGATCTATCTCGGCATATTTTTGACAAATGCCAGATTCCACAATGGCTTGTTCAACCGTAGAGCTTTCGTCTATGTGTAACGCCAACAGCGTTTGTTCCGTTGGAAGCCCGTAAACCAGCTCTACTGCTATTTGTTCAACTGCCATAGCTTAATATACCTCTTTTGCTCTATTGGTAAATGCCGACACCATGTTATTGGTAAGACTATCAAAGATCCGACCAAATGCCATTTCAATTAACTTACTCGAAAATTCATAATCGAGTATCAGTTCAACTTTACAGGCTTCGTCACTCAACGGCGTAAGTAGCCAGTAACCGGTTAAGCTTTTAAATGGCCCGTCTTTTAAGTCCATGGTAATTTTTTTATCTTTGATCAGCGAATTGGTGGTAGTAAACCATTTTTTAATGCCGCCTTTGGCAACCAATAACGATGCCGTCATCGAATCATCACTCGATGACAGTAATTTAGACTCGCGGCAACCGGGTAAAAACTCTGGATACGCGGATACATCATTAATTAATTTGTACATTTGTGCAGCACTATACATCACCAGTGCGCTGCGGTTTATTGCTGACATTTACTTCCCCTTTCAAAATGCGTTTCTATAATACCAAAGGCAAAATAAAAGCTCACCCTCTGCGGCAAAAAATTTTCCAATAAAAAACGCATCTATCGGTATCAATGTCATTATCTTTCAGTATAATAAGCGCCCTTATGGCAAAGAAAAAATCAAAAAACAAACAAGCAAGTAATACCATCGCTTTAAATAAAAAGGCGAGGCATAATTATACCCTTGACGACAAGTTCGAAGCAGGCATGAGTTTGCAAGGCTGGGAACTGAAAAGCATTCGACAAGGTAAAGTCAATATTTCTGACTGTTACGTGTTTATTAAAGACCGTGAAGCGTATTTACTTGGCGCTGAAATTCATCCGTTGTTATCCGCATCTTCGCATGTGGTGTGCAACCCTACCCGCGATAGAAAACTATTATTGAGCCGTCGCGAATTAGACCGCCTAATTGGCGCTGTCGAACGTCAAGGGTACTCGATGATAGCCACCGCGATGTACTGGAAAAGAAACTGGGTAAAACTGGAATTTCACTTGGGTAAAGGTAAGCAAACCCACGATAAGCGTGCCGACATTAAAGACAGAGAATGGAAAGTCGACCAGGGCCGCATAATGAAGCAAAAAAGCCAGTAACTCGATTACAATGCCAATCTAAAACAAATCAACAGAATTTACACCTTCCCTGGAAATTCTCAGTTAATTAATCCCTGAATTAAATCAATAACGCCAGCAAGACGCTGGCGTTTTTAATGGGACCGAAAAAGTTACTTCTTCAATACCAATTTGATTATGTATGTGGTCTACTTTTTCATGAGGAAAAACGGATAAATACAATGCGTAAAATTTAGTAAATAGTTATTCTATTTATCAATTTTATAAAGCAGTAGTTATTCGTTTTAACCATTAAAAATGAGCAGATATTTAATCAACTTGGTATATTTGGTTTCTTACTTACCCAAAGTTTAATGGTGCCGGTTACCACGACTACATCGTTAATATCGTATGCCGTAACCGGCACTAAAAAGTCCCCTTCTTGCCATTCACAACCAGACAAATCCGCAACACAACGGATGTTACTGCCCGCCTTTGCCGTATAATCAAGAGTCATGCCTTTTGGGATCCAGCGTAAATGTGCTGGAATTGAGGCTTCCGAAACCGCCCCCATCGCCATTTCCAAACCGTTGCAAATGGCAATCACATGCACGGTACCAATGTGGTTTTCCACAATTTTACGTTTTTTGATCAACACTTCGCAGTAACCGGGACGCAATTCAACCACGTACGGCTTAATGGTTTTAAAGTACGGTGCCCAGCGCGCAAAAAACCATGAAAACAAACGATTGCCAAACGGAAATTTATGCCATTTATTATAGATATCTAAGAGTTTTGGTAGTGCCATTTTCAAACCTTCTTGTTATTTGGGTACAATTCCTCACCGAACTGGTCTAATGAGCCAGTTAAAGTAAACTTAATATAAACGGTTAACCACGAAATGCAACGAAAATAGCATAAAAGTTGCTTGGAATATTATCAGCATGCGTTAATTTTCGCTCCTCGGGTTGGCGAGACTTCAGCCTCGCGCTATGGCGAAAGCCACCTTTCTTTTGAGCACTTTAAACACAACAACTGTACATTAATCACTCGCGTTGTTTATACTGCAATTAAGCGTTATAATAGTCATTCTGTTGAGTTATTTCGTAAACCAATAGAAACTTTGGGGCGGATTCAGGATTCGACGAGATTCACGAAACCCAAGGTGCATGCCCAGGGGCGGTTGGCCTGGTAAAAAGCCGCAAAACTATAATTGCTAACGACGAAACGTTCGCACTAGCCGCTTAAGGCTAGCCATCGCCTCATAGTCTTACCTGTTGTCTAGAGGATCGATGGTCACCCCAAATAGGTTAGCGAGGGAACTGTGTCTGACGGTGAACCGCGAAACAGTATCAGACTCACCATGAGGAAGTCTGTCGTTTGACGTCCGATTGGTTAAATAAATAAACGACTAAGCATGTAGTACCGAGGATGTAGGTTTTTCGGACGGGGGTTCGACTCCCCCCCGCTCCACCAAATAAAGTCCTTTTTATTCAAATAGTACACCTGATAACTATTTGAATTGGCGACTGATTGGCAACATTCAGAAAAGAAAGGCAGCTATTTAGCTGCCTTTTTTGTTTTTATTTTTCGATGCTTTGGTGGATCAGTTCTCAGTGCAAATTAGCAAAATACTGTAGAAGCCCCTATTACCACTAAAACTAAGACATAACTTTAGGCTCGCGCTAATTTCTCAACAAGGTCCGCAGAGGAATTTCACCACCTAGATTGACGACATGTTCAGCGCGATAAAAAAGCCACTCTGTTGCATGGCTTTTTACTAATACGATTAAAATAAGCGCTAAAACTAAGTCATTAATGGTTAATCTTCACTTTCTTCCTCTTCTTCCGGCTCTTCTGGCATTTGATGTGCAATGCCTTTATGGCAATCGATACAAGTTTTGTCTTTCTTCTTCATGTATTCAGGATCATGTTTTTTGCGTGCACGTTTACTTTGCTTTGCCAAATTCATCCGTTCAGGAGTATGGCAATTGCGACATTCTCTTGAGTCATTTGCCTTCATCTCCCGCCAAACATTTGAAGCCAGTTCATAGCGTTTAGCTTCAAATTTTTCAGGCGTATCGATAGTGCCCAACATTTTATGCCATAGCTCCATGGACGCTTTAATCTTACGAACCAATTTTGGACCATACGAACGAGGAACATGACAATCAGGGCATGACGCACTTACCCCAGAGACAGGATTATAATGTGGTGACTCCTTATATTCAGGGTAAACCGTTTGCGCCATTTCATGGCATGAAACACAAAACTTTTCCGTGTTAGTCACTTCTAGGGCGGTATTAAAACCGCCCCAAAATAAAATGCCGATAATAAAAAATACTAACGCCCCTAGTGGGATACCAAAAAAATACCATTTTTGGGGAATCGCCCACCACTTAGAATCTTTAAATAATTTCATTTTTTCTGCCTTCTATTTTTCTACAGATCTCAATGGAGAATAATCATTCTGAATATTGAGAAACTTATCCCTGCAAGCTTGCATAATAATGAATCAAGCTTTCAATTTGCTTATCCGATAATTTCTTGATTTTCTTTATCATTTCCTCTTCAGACTCACGTTCACCCGATTTAAAATGGACGAATGTTGAACGTAAGTATTTGCTCCATTGTCCCGCTAAAATCCCGGAATCATCGTCTGCAGAAGATCCGCCATCTTCATGACATTTCACGCATCTTTTGTCATGTAAACGTTGTCCTTTTTTCACCAAAGCGGCATCAAAAGGCTGCGTCGCGGCAACAAAGGTTTGCTCCGAAAAATAAACAGCAATGGCTTCGATATCTTCTTCTCTTAATTCTTTACTCAGTGCAGTCATACTTGTTTCTGCCCGCGACGTGTCACCATGACGATATTTACTCATGATCTCTGGACGAATTTCGTCTTGGAAAGCAAATAACATATCGGTAAGACTCGTTTCTGAATAACCCGCTATGGTCGGCACATCAGCGTCTACACTGACACCGTTTTTGCCATGGCAATCTTGACATTGCGAAATTTTGTCTTCAATTGATGAGGCATTTGAACAGGTAGCCGCTATTAATAAAGGGAAAATGCATAATTTTGATTTGATCATTATCAACTCCGTAAAATGTATCTACCAGCAGTTAGTGAGAATTTCACCATCAAAGTGTGATAGATGTTCGAGTGGGGCTATTATCGTCACAATCATTCACTTTGATATCCCCAAAAATTCATTAAAAAAGAGATTATTCAATACCCATAGTTGTGGATCAGCCACGCTAAAATGCTATTCGTGTTTAAAAACCACGTGATGTTAGCTATTTGTCTAGCTCGCCATTTTAGTTTATTTCGCAGGCATCACGGATAAACACACATTTACGCAATTTACATGAATTCAGTTAGACAATATTTATTAGAGTGGAAGGGTATCTTATGAAAACTTTTAAAACATGGAATAGAAAAATTCTACTGCCAAGCATAGTGATGGCCAGTTTACTGGCCATTTCGGGTTGTGGCAGTGATAGTGACAAAAAAGAGCCACCGGTCGTTGAGCCACCAATAGTTGTACCAGCACCAACCGTGACAACAGCGCAGAAACTTGTTGTTGATATTACCAATGCACAAGTTAGTGGTGAAAATCTGATCGTTACATTTGAAGCATATAACGAAGAAGGCTTTGGTTTTGTTGGTCTAGATTCCGTAAGGCTAACGGTCGTCAAACTTATCCCCGGTGCCAATGGCAACGCCAGCGAATGGCAAAGCTTTATTAATCGCGTGAAAGACGAAACTGAAGCGTTCCCAAATTCAGCGGTTGTTACGCAAGCTTATAATGAATCTAATGGCACAGATGTAGAAGGTAAAGGCACGCTAATTGATAGCCAAAACGGTAAATATCAATACACCTTTAGTGCTGATGTAGTAAACGCTGTTGACCCACTAACTGGCGATGCTATCGCATGGGAAGAAAATTTAACACACCGCATAGGGTTGGAAGTACGAAAATCTGATAATAACCCCGTAGTAAATGCACATTTTGATTGGGTGCCTGCTGGTGATGGGGTCAGTGTAACCCGCGATATTGTCGATATTGCGTCTTGTAATCAATGTCATACTGAACTTGCAATGCATGGTGGTAACCGAACTGACACCGCGTATTGTGTGACATGTCATAACCCTGGTACACCTGAGCCAATCAGTGGCGAGACCGCCGATTTTAAAGTGATGATACACAAAATTCACCGTGGCGCATCACTACCGAGTATGGCAACCCAAGGCGACGGCGCTGAGTATACCATCTACGGCTATCGCAACTCTGCTCATACCTACGCAAAAAATGAAGCTGGTGAAATAAGTGGTGTTGTATTCCCACAAGACATCCGCAATTGTACTAATTGCCATGTTGGTGCCGAAGACAAATTAAATGATCCGCGCATTAGTACTATTGCCACTACAGATGGAGATAACTGGAAAAACGTACCAACAATCGAAGCCTGTGGCTCGTGTCATGATGATATGGCCTGGAACGATGACATGCTAGCGAACACCGCTAAACGTAAGCACGAAGCACTATTTCCGGCAACGAATGATGATTGTGCTACCTGTCACGCGTCTGGACAACTATTTGAAGTTGAAAAACTCCATACCAATGCGTTCAAAGACAGCTTGGCTTCTGCCACGGCAATCACTTTTGCAACAACATCAGTTACCCTTGCTAGCAACGGTTTTAACTTTACCGTTCAAGTGAAAAAAGATGGTGAGCAATTAAGTGATATGAGTTCAATTTCTCAGTACTTTAAAAAAGGTACTGGCGAAGTTTACGTGATGTTTAACTGGGACAATGGCGACGGTTATGAAGCCTCCTATGCGAATAACCATGTTAAATTTAGCAGCTGTGCTTTAGCTAGCGATAGCGATGATTTCATCTGTCATTGGGATACCTCAACGTTAAACAACGGCGACCCTATCACTACCGGTACGGGCGTATTTACCTTTGCTGATGCATTGACCTGTATTAATCATCAAACCAATGAATTAACCGATTGTGCCGCTACTGATATTAATGGTGAGGCACTAGAAATTGATTTATTACCGGCACCATTATCGATTAGTCATTTTGATCTGAGCTCATTAGCGACGACGGATGACTATGAAAATAAATTTGCTGCCGACTTGGCCAGCTGTAAATCATGTCACAGCGCTGACATGAATATTCATGCGACACGCCACGGTGCGAATGATTTCACCCAATGTACCAGTTGTCATAATGCCACACGCCCAGCGTATTACGCAGGTCGCCCTGCAGATCTGAAATATCAGGTGCATAAGTTACACGCAAGCAATGATCCGCAAGGACACGGTGCTATTAAATTCCCTGCTGAGCTTAATAACTGTCAGCAATGTCATAGTGAAGGTCAAATTGATTTGCCATTAGCACAAAATCCACGTGCTGCTGCCACGAAAAACCCAACGTATGCTGGCTGGAATTTACTTGACCCTGCGGCATCGGTGTATACCAGCCCAACCGCAACGGTATGTACCACCTGTCATATTTCGGTAACGCCTGGTTTCATTGATGCTACCGGTAAGATCATCACAAACACCGATGGTAGTGCCTTTGTTGATGAGAATGGCGACCCAATGGCCTTTAAAGACAACGAGCAAGATATCATTAACCATATGATCTTGGCTGGTGGCGCCGTATTTGGTGCTACAACGGCAGCGGAAGCTACGGACACTGAAGCCTGTTCGACCTGTCATGCTATCGGTAAGAGTGTTGGCGTTGACAAAGTACACGGTTTAACCGACTAACAGTACGTAAGAGAGAGCCCTGCTGCTCTCTCTTTTTCTGTTGCTATGGAATTACACATGAATCATTTAATCTCCTCCAACCAAAAAACTGTTGGCTTGTGGGCAGTAGCCTTATTAATGACTACTGCCTTTTCTTTTTCCACCGTCGCTAAAGATGCAAAAACAACAGTCGTAAAAACATTATCAAACGCTCAGCAAATTGAATTACTGACTAAAAAGTTTAAAAAAGGCAAGTATTCTAAAAAAGGCGCTGACTCATGCTTAAAATGTCATGACGGTGAATCAGACCGCGATGGCACGCAAATATTTGTTGGCCGTCATGGTGCACTGGCCGACGCAAGTGGTCCTATGGGGCAATTGCAATGTGAAAGTTGTCATGGTCCTGTAGGCAAACATGATAAAAGACCACGCAAAGGCAAGCAGCGTGAGCCTATGCTCAGTTTTGATAAGAATTCAGCGCTCAATGCTGAGCAAAAAAATTCGGTTTGTTTAACCTGTCATGACAATGACCATACTCGCATGGGCTGGCTTGGTAGTGAACATGAATCGAATGACATTGCCTGTGTTGATTGTCACATCCTGCACGTGGAAAAAGATCCGATTTTAAGCAAAGTGCAACAAAATGATGTTTGTACAAGTTGCCACACCAAGCAAAAAATTGAATTACATAAGCGCTCATCTCATCCGCTTAAATTTGATCGTCAAGTCTGTACGGATTGTCATAACCCCCATGATTCAACTAATGACGCGTCATTGAAAGCGGACAGTATCAACGAAAATTGTCTGAGTTGTCATAGTGAAAAGCAAGGGCCCAAGTTATGGGAACATGAGCCGGTAATTGAAGATTGCAGTATTTGTCATGCCCCACATGGCGCCAACAATGCCATGCTGTTGAAAAAACGCGTGCCACAACTATGCCAAGAATGTCATTCATCGGTCGGTCATAGCAGTGCCGCCTATGTCAACGCCAATGGTAATAAAGTTCAAGGCAAGTCCTGTTTAAATTGCCACAGTAAAATTCACGGTTCAAACAGTCCCGACGGCAACTTATTTCAACATTAATTCGTGCTTATAAATGAGAGCAACACAATGAAAACACAATTATCCTTCATTAGCTTTTCTGTATTTTTAGCATTATCAACGCAAGCGGCTGAGGTTGAGTCCTTGGTCAACAATGCTGAAAATTTTAGCTTTAGCGCTGAAACAGCTGACAAAGTTAATAAAATTAAATGGAAGTGCGCATATTGCATTTCTGAGGAGCTTTGGTCGGGCACTTGGAATATTAGTGCCAATAACCAAAGTGGTGATGATGCGGTGTTTAACAATATCAGCGATCGTCAAGACGGACTCAGTCTGGACGGCGCGTTTAACCTTCGTTATCGTCAAGCAGATAAATATGCCAATATTTGGTACCGTGGCAACGATGGCAATATTGATAACCCAGGCTTAGCACTTGCTGCCGAGCTAAAGTACTACTCTGGTGCCAGGTTTACGCTTAGCTACCAGGAAATGTCTCGTTATTATGGCGACAGTGGTCAAACACCATTTCAGCAATCGGCTAATGATTTAACCTTGCCTGATAATTGGCAGCCACATCAAGATAGTAGCAAAATGCCATTATTAAGCACGTCACTTAATAATATTGACCTCGAATTATTGCGCAACACGCTGGCATCATCGTTTGACTATCGTGGTAAGTCGCCCTGGCGACCACGCATGAGCTTGAGCCAAGAGGAAAAACAGGGTACTAAATTGACCAGTGGTTATAACAACTACCACACGACGACATTGCCGGAATCGGTCGACTATACCACGACTAAACTTTCCTCAGGGCTGAGCTACTTTAATGACAATTTCATGTCTGATGTTGCCTACGTTTATCGAGAATTTGACAATGAACAGTCAGGGTTAAATTGGCAAGACCCGTTCTCAATGTCGCAACAAACTTACAGTTTGGCACCCGACAATAAGCATCATCAATTGAGTATTAAGCTGCGCTATCGTCAAGCTAAAACGCAATATTTAATGTCAGGACATTATAGCCAGTCATTGCAGGATCATACGTTTGCTAACAGCAATACTATTGCGCCAGTAAAATCATTAGATGGTCGAGTTGATGACATGGCCATAAAAGTTAAAGCACTGCACAGACTCAATGCTAAAACGAGATTAACGGCCAAAGCGTCGTTTAGTGAACGCAATAACAAAACCGAGCAATACTTTATTGGTGATAGATATACTCGGGTGAATGATTATCGCAACACTAAAATGGAACTCACCGCACAACTCAAGCAGTTTGAATATTTTAACATTAATCTCGACGCTAAATTTGTGCAAAAAGATCGACCTCAGCAAGAAAGAACGCGCACGGATACCCAAGAGTACAAAGTTTCGTTTAAAGAAAAGACCATTGACGATCTGGACTTTAACTTTGACTATGTCTTTAGTAGACGCGATGGCTCGAAATTTAATGACAACGTCCAAGCTCGAAATGCGCAAAATCAAGCGTTAAGACGTTTTCATTTAGCCAATCGTGACCGTAACCAAGTAAAATCGTGGCTAGGCTATAGCTTATCTGCGGCATTTAATATCGAATTAAGTGCCTATTATGCCAAAGATGATTACACCGACACGGAAGTTGGCTTAACCGAAGGCGACGAAGTAGGTGCGGAATTAACCTTATCGGGTGCGACAGGTACGTTAAGTTGGCAAGTTTATTACAGCATTGAAGACACCAGCTATGAACGTGCGGGCAGCGACAACCTTGGCGCCGCAAATTGGTGGTCAACAACTGACAATAGTAATGATCAGTTTGGTATCCGTATCGAGGTGCCCGACTTAATTGAGAACGTTTTAGCCTTTGGCCTAGAATACAATTACAGTAAAGGAGTGGTAGAAGAAAGCGTCACACAAAATCGAAGTGAAGATTATTCCAATTATGACGATAGTACATTTAAGCAGCATCGCGTAGATATGTATTTGAATTATGCCTTGTCAGAAAAGGCACAAGTTAAAACTCAGTTGATATACGAGCGTAATACTGACCTGGATTATTTTTACCAGAATGTTGATGTTGATGTTGATGAAATCAGCAACATGATAACAAGTGGTATTATTGGACACGACTATAATAATACCTATTTGGGTGTATCCTACCAACGACGTTTTTGATCACAGAAAAACACCGTTTAAATAAAACCGTAGCTTTCGCTTATGGAGCAATCAATAAAGCTGAGCTGAGCTCACCTTTATTGATTCAGCTGCTGATTCATAAATCCTATTCACTATCGCGCGTATAACGTCGATGATCTACATCTTGGTGATAGATAAATACCCTTACCATACTACGTCCTTATTTACCTACAAAATTAATACCTAATAAATGACAACGAAGGTAATAAATGAAAAACAGCAATAAGTTTGGCCCGAAAATAAATCTGGGTTTTGCTGCTCTTTTGGTTGATAGCCTGTTGATTTAAATCAAAGCATTGCCCAGTGTCCGAACTATATAATACCTCTGCAAAAGCTAAAGTCATACCAATCCAATGACTTACTTGAGCAGCTGAGGATGTAATAGCAAGCGTTATAGACATGCCCAAAGGGTAACGTAAATGCCGGTTATATAAGTTACCCTTTGGGCAGATAATTATTGAACTTGGCATTATGAATAGTACAATTTAAAGGGATATCTTATGTGTAGGACGTCGAAGGCTGCAACTATGGCGGGGGCAGCGAGATCTATTGATGCATCACTCATGTCACAAGCCATGGAAGAAAATGCTTTTATTGAAGATGTGTTCGCACTAAATTCTTCGATCTTGTTTAATACTCGTAATCTATCAAAAATAGATTGCTCTATTCCACAAATCTTTACTGACTTTAGTCGTGACTTTTTATACACTTTATCTAATACACCATTATTTTCAATAGAAAAAGCAACAAGCAAATCGATCTTAATGTTTAAGCTGGCTAAAGACGAGAATCAATTGGTAACACGTTATTTTACGTCTAGTTCCGTACAAGCAAAACGTATTAAATCAGATCAAAAAGCAATCTTTTTTTTGTTACGTGAAGCGGCTAGAAATGATATCGCCTCAGCCCAGCAATTATCAGGATTAACCGTGAATGAGCTAATAAGCCTGGCCAATTACTCAAATCAAGATATAACAAAACTCATCGCAGCCAATCATTATATATTCCATTATCGTGGTGACGAAAATGCACTAAAGCTATCACTTTTAATGCCTGAGTCCGAGAATGCCAAAATGATGGCCCTATCAACGCTTTTACAAACAGATATTGCCACCCATGAAAATTAAAATTGAATCGCTATTGACCGCGAAAACGCTTATTAGCTATGGTTTCCGTCCTCAACAGGTAAAAGATTTAACCGGGGTAAATGCCCAACGTATTTCAGCGCTGACTCAGGAATTACGTGACGACAGTATCGTTATTGCCAACAAAGGGGCATTATCCGCCAATAAAATACTGCGTACCAAATTGCTATATCGGCAATTTTCGCTCTGGATGATCATCTATAAACAATTGTTACAAGCAGAGTATGACTTCCAACGAATTGAAGAGCTCAGTCCGTGGTATAGCAACCTTGACAGCAATTTGCTGATCAAAACTCACATCTTGTTTAGTCGAATATTGGAAAACGATTTCGATATAACATTGGAGCAGAATAATTTAATTACCTTGGCTGAGTGTTTTAGCATTCTCAAAGAAATAAATTTAAAAACCGATACTTACTTGGTACGTTGCAAAGATTGTGGCATTCATTACGTCATTATTGAGTCCAGTAAACAAACGGATAATTGCCCGTTTTGCCATGAGCGTGGGTTTGAGCTAGAAAGAGTGAGAACAGAGACCATAATCGCTAACATTATTTAAAGTCATGCGAAACAAGCCTTCCTTTCAAGCAATAACTTTTAAAGTCAGATATTCTTCTTTTTGTCATTATCGTGTTGGAAAATGAAATTTAACCGATTTACCGAAATTTAGACAAAGTAATCTCTGAATAAAAAATGATTGATATTGGTTAAGCTAAATATTGTTGGCTGTTGCGGTAATTTGGTCGTCGCTTTAGCTGTGCATGTTGAATATGATGAGTTAACGACTCCTCTTTGCCGACTGCACCGGTAAATAATTGCTCAAAACGTTGGCTTATGGTTAACCAGTTATCGGCAATGATGCTAAGTTTCGTTAAAATCAATTCTTCATGTTTACTAATGCTGCCATTTTTATCTTTTCGAATACATCGTCCGGTTGCGTCTACCAGTGTTAGATAATCTTGTAGTTCAAAAAAGATACCAATAGGTTTTTTAAGTGATTCACCACCGGTAAATGGCAATAAAGGCGCGGGTTGATCATTGTTAAGTGCGGCCTTTATTCTCTGTTGGATGCTGGTGTGGTTTGACATATTTAGGGACTTGGCCATATTGGCTCGAATGGGGTTTAAATCTACGTAGGCCATACAAGCGATTAATGCGGCTTCATCGAGTAATGCCTGACAACGGAAACGTCCTTCCCAAAACCTCCCTGTGCAGTTGTCCTCAGCATTTGCCATACGGGCAATATATTCATTTAAGTCCCTCATAAACCAACTGATATTGCTTAAGCGTTCTCGATAGACTTCTACACTGGCATTAACCGTGGGTAGCAATACCTCATCTAACCCCGCATCTTGGCAGTATTGCCGAGTAAGTAAGGTACCAAAGTGCAATTTGTGCCAACTTGCTAGCACTTGTTTATTACTCCAACCTTTGGCCTTATCGCTATTCACCTTCAATACAATGTGAGTGTGATTACTCATCACGGCAAACGCACAGACGTCAATGGCATACACTGACGATAAAAATAGCAGCCGTTTTTCTACCCATTCTCGGCGATGATCAAACGAGTGATTGGTAAATTTATCAAAGCCACATAAAAACGCTCTGCGAACACAGCGTGACACACAATGATAATAAGGGGTTTCCGAAAGGAATATTTGTTGCTTCCTTGCTTTCGGCATAATTAACTCTTCTTTGAGTTAAAATAGATATTTAAATTTTAGCTATTCAACTCAATTATTGCCAGTTACGTTGGGTGTCTTATTTATTGCCTGTTATTTATTTTTATTGTCATTAGTTCACATAAAGTATTGAATTAAAAATGATTAATAAATGTTCAACTAACCCCGAGCCACCAAGCTAAGGTTTGCTAAGAATCTATGAAGCCCGCAAGACCAGTTTCCTGACTGGTTTGCGGGTTTTTATTGCCGATGACGTCCGGTGCAGGGTTGTGAATTCTAATACATTGAACGTACCAACAGAAAATGTCTGTCTTTATTTTGTGGAACTCTAAATTATAATTGTCCGCGCAACTCACCACCGGGGTTAGTCGCACTGTGCACGTTAACATATAAGCCACCGGCCCACAGGGCATCATATTGCTCCTGGGTAAAGGTAGCTGCAACCCACCAATGATTTACATCATCCATGTCTTGCTCAAGGCCAATCGCCACTCCGCCATTAACACCGGCCATGCCGCTATGAATATGCGCCGCCGTGGCGTCTGCCAAATCCATCGTCATCGCATGTAAAGTCAATGCCATGGTATCGGTGTTGACGGTGATTGCCGCTCGGCCTGAGGCTGAGGTTGTTACCGCCGGCACTTCATT
>MAAC01009850.1_pt1 | contig 22777 bp, 17 predicted proteins | sample 1115981 | NCBI WGS metagenome assembly MAAC01 (sample SAMN04961126, study PRJNA320927) | seawater metagenome | isolation source: sample BD02T64 sea water enriched with oil for 64 days | place: USA:Gulf of Mexico | collected 2013-07-27
TCGTTCAGATATATTTGATTACATTGAACGGTTTTATAACCAAAGGAAGAAACGTAAACTGAAGAACAATCACCAAGCCGCCCTTAACTGAGAGTCCGCTGGATCGGGGTAAAACCACAACGTATCATCAAACATCTAAAAGTGATCTATACTTAATAGAAAAAACAGGTGGAAGACGATGTTTTTAGATGAAACATACAGTGTCTCATTAGTTATTCTTTCTATTGCGATCGCTGTTATTGCCTCCTTTACGACCTCTGGAATTGTAGAGCGCGTGGAGTCAGCCCGCAAAAGTAGCCATAAAACAGCCTGGATCTTGTTTGGTGGGCTTAGTTTTGGCAGTGGTATTTGGGCTATGCACTTTATTGGAATGTTGGCTTTAACACTGCCGATACCTGTTCATTACGATATAACACTAACCATTATTTCTATAGTACCTGTTCTTCTAGTATCGGCCTTTATCTTGAAGGTTACATCCTCGAAAAAATACGATGCTAATTGCCTTCTCCGAGATGGTCTTTTGCTAGGCTTAGGCATAGTCTTAATGCACTATACAGGAATGGCTGCAATGAGAATGGAAGCGGTTATGGTGCACGATAAAGTTATGTCGGCTCTTTCTATTCTATTTGCCATTGCAGCGGCAATATTTGCGCTGAAAATACAAACAGCGTCGATCAAGCAAGGTTTTTTTGATAAGAGCCTAGTCACTAAAAGAAAGATCGTTGCCTCATTTGTCATAGGGATAGCCATATCAGGTATGCACTATAGTGCCATGGCTGCGGTTAGTTTCAGCCCTGCAGTTCAGAGCAACTCAGCTCAGGGTATAAGCCCCGATGGGCTTGTGCTTATCATTTCCACGACAGTTAGCCTCATTATCGTATTAGCAATATTTATCCCTATCTTCCTACGCTATAAAAAAACTGCTAAAGAGCTTGAATTGTCTTATCGTGTCTTTAGTAATACCGGTGAAGGCATTCTGATTACCGAAACGGATGGCCGCATTATAGAGGTCAACCCCGCTTTTTCAAAAATAACCGGCTACCTATCTGAGGAAATTATTGGCCAGAACACCAGGATTTTGAAATCTGGCAAACATGAACTGCCATTCTATAAAAGTATGTGGCAATCACTCGTGGAGCAGGGACATTGGTACGGCGAGGTCTGGAATCGTAAAAAGAGTGGCGAACTTTTTGCTGAACTCTTAGATATTTCTGCCTTAAAGGATACTGATGGCAACACGCTGAACTATGTGGGCATTTTTTCAGACATCACCCGAAGCAAAGAGCAGCAAAAAGAGCTTGAAGTGATGGCGCATTATGATCCTTTGACCAAGCTGCCAAATAGAGTGCTATTTTCTGATCGGTTTTTACAGGCTATGGCACATAGCAAACGAAGTGAGAGTTTATTGGCCATCTGTTTCCTGGATTTAGATAATTTCAAACGGGTGAATGATAGTTATGGCCATCATATAGGCGATCAGTTATTGATTGCAGTGGCTGGGCGAATTAAAAGCAATCTACGCGAAGAGGACACCGTTTCACGTCAAGGAGGTGATGAGTTTGCTCTATTATTGGGTGATATAGAGCATATTAATCAAGCTGAATCATTACTATGCCGGATTATTGAAACACTATCACAGCCCTATGATTTTGATGGGCAAACGATCAAAGTCAGTGCGTCATTAGGTGTGACACTCTATCCTTCTGACGAAGGCGATATTGATACACTCCTCCGGCATGCCGACCAGGCCATGTATCAGGCTAAAGTAGAGGGAAAAAATCGTTATCAGTTATTTGACCCAAGTGATGAAATGCAGATGATTCAAAGGCATCACCAGTTAGACGAAATAAAACAGGCCTTGGCGAACGACGAATTTAAACTGTACTACCAGCCTAAAGTCGATATGGACACCCAAGAGGTCTATGGCGCTGAGGCCTTGATACGCTGGATACACCCTGAAAAAGGATTAATCCCCCCCTTAGATTTCTTACCATTCATTGAAGGAACTGAGTTAGAAGTCGACATTGGTGATTGGGTTATTAATGAAGCCTTGTCACAAATTAAGCGCTGGCAGAAGCAGGGCTTAACATTGGAAGTTAGCGTCAATATAGCGTCCCATCATTTGCAGTCAACCGACTTTTTTAAGCGTCTACACGACGCATTAGCCAAATACCCTGAAGTGAGGCCACAGGACCTGCAATTAGAAATTTTAGAGAGTAGCGCCTTGGGTGACCTTGGAAATATTAGTGACATTATAAAAAGTTGTCAGGATGGATTAGGGGTAAGCATTGCGCTGGATGATTTTGGCACAGGTTATTCATCTCTCACACACCTGAGGAGCCTGTCGGCCAATATTATAAAAATTGATCAAACTTTTGTGCGAGATATGTTGGAAGATAAAAATGACCTAGCGTTAATAGAAGGTATTATTGCTTTGGCAAAGGCTTTTGATTGTAAAGTTATTGCAGAAGGCGTTGAAACAGCCGCGCATGGAAAATTGTTACAACAGATAGGCTGTCATTGCATCCAAGGTTATGGCATTGCCAAACCAATGCCGGCAGGTGCGATAGTTGAGTGGACGGGACAATATAAAGTCGATGCGTCCTGGCTTAACTGTGACTAGGCTTCGTTCGAATGTCGTAGAGTATTTTACATAATAGGTATGGTGCAGACCTCCCCGTCGGAAAACAGCCCTAATACTATTCTAGCCATTAAACAGACTTAACATCTTCCAGGTATTTTCTAACATCATTACGTAAATTATTGGATTGCTCCGCTAAACTACTCGACGTGTCAAATACACGGATAGATGCCCGACCAGTCTCTCCCGCAGCCTCGGTGATACCCGAGATATTGAACGTCACCTCACTTGTACTGGCAGCCGCTTGCTCAACATTTTGTGCAATTTCTCGTGATGCTAAGGATTGTTCTTCGACGGCAGCCGCAATTGTAGTAGATATTTCGTTAACATCTTTAATGGTTTTGCCAATGCCCTGGATAGCAACGACGGCTTCTTTCGTCGCACTTTGGATTTCTCTAATCTGAGATTCAATCTCACTGGTTGCGGTCGCTGTTTGATTGGCTAAATTCTTTACCTCAGAGGCTACGACGGCAAAGCCATTGCCAGCTTCACCAGCTCGAGCCGCTTCAATGGTTGCATTAAGAGCCAAGAGGTTGGTTTGCTCTGCAACATCGGTAATCAAACTGACAACTTCACCAATCCTCTCGGCCGTCGCTGCCAATGTCTGCATTTGCTGGTCAGTACGCGTTGTTTCCCGAACTGCGTTGGATGAAATGTCAGCAGAAATTGTAACCTGGGTACTAATCTCGTTGATCGCGACCGACAATTCTTCAGAAGCTTTAGCAACGACGCTGACGTTGGATGAAGCTTGCTCGGCTGCTGTCGCTACAGCCAGTGACTGAACATTTGTTTCTTCAGCGGTGGACATCATAGACTCAGCAGATGATTGCATTTCAATACCAGCCTTACTGACAACCTCTAACACCGCATTGGCTTTGGTATCAAATGCTGAGTTTAGAAGGTCGAACTCCCTTGCTCGACGTGCAGTTTCCCTGGCTTCTTCGCCCTCACGGGCACGCTCTGCATCAGAGGCTTCCTTTTCCACAAGCAGACGCTTTTCCTCTGCTCTTTTTTGCTCTTCTTCCAGACGCTTCTGTTCGGATAACATCGTTTTATTCTTAATCATACTGTCCTTGAAAACCTGTACAGCGGCAGCCATTTGACCAATTTCATCGGCTCGGCCCTTAGAGGGAATTTCAACCGACATATCGTCGGTGGCCAAGCCAGCCATGGCAATAGTCATTTCATCGATAGGATGAATAATGGAGCGAATGAGGTAAAATGCCGCACCAAGACCGCCGGCAATAGACAACAGAGTCACCAGCCATAATAAGCGCAGGCCCAGCTTTTCATGCTCTTCTGCGCTCAGTAGTGCTTCTTCGGTGAAAACTTCAATCTCATGCAGTGCCGATTCAAGTTCCTTATCAATCTTGTCTTCCAGGGCGGTAACTTTTTTTGCCATATTGCCAGAGCGAGTCAGCTCGCCCTTGCTAATCAATGTGAATAACTGCTGGGCCAAGTTTTCATAGTCAGCGTGTTCTATCTCAACATTTTGTACAATACCAAGCAAATGTTGAAACTCCTTACGGTCCTCAACCTCGCGAGCGGATTCACTAGCCTCTTTGAGGATACGCTCTGCATACATTAATTCCTCCTCTACGCGATGACTGAGCTCAGTAAACTCACCAACAATTTCATTAAAATATCCAGACAAGCTCCTGTCCTGCGATAATTCAATACCAATCGCCAAACTACGTTCAAACAGCACTGCTTGCCCTAACTGGTGAACAGTAACTGTGGTTATAGCAGTGGTAATGGGCATATCCTTTTCGGCAATACTTGCGATTTCCTTGCCAACCTGCGACATCGTATAAGTAGAAGACCCTGCAACCACTATAGTAACCAACAACAGCAGCCCTACCAGCCCAAATATCTTCCAAATTATTTTAATGTCATCAACCATGATGTTTTACCTTCGCTAATAATGAGTATTGTTAAAAACAGATCATTGCCTGTAATTTCAATGAGTAGAGCTGAGGCCTATAAACTCGACTCTTATAGCCTGTGGACAGATTGCTCCAGACAGGGCCTTTATCTCCAGAATAGGCCCAGGCGGCTTTCTTCTCAGACTCTAACGCCGCCCATGAGATACCAGATTCAGCAAGGCTAGCAAACAATGTCAGACAAAATATTATTTTACGACTAGACATCCTTGATCTCATCTTGTTGAAATAGTGCGGTTACACTTTCACGGCGTTTAAAATGAAAAAACCAGCGCAACACCGTACACATCGGCATGCTCACTATCGACAAAATCTCTATTAAAAGATGGCTCTATACCAATGCCATCGGCAATGTGAAACTCGTAACTTACACCTACCCTGTAGAGAGTTTCGTCATGCCCATGCGAGCCTTCTACCTCTTCTTCACCAACACCGATACCGAAACGCAAACCACCTGCAGGGTGAAAATAAAGCGCCGCAATTTTAGAATTCACGCCATCGCCATGGTGTGCACCACTCGCTTCCTCATATACTGCACCAACACCCCAGCTGGCATTAAATTTATACTCGTACTCAATTCCTATAACGGTATCTTCTGAGTCGTCACTATTCAGCTCGCCAATAAAAAAACCAACAAAGTGTTTGTCTTGATGGGCTGCTACAGAGCCAGCATGCTGACCATTATCCGATGCTAACAGAGGGCCGGTGTAGAGAGCTGCAGCTATTAAGCAGTTTCTTAATGTGACAATATAATTTAATGCTGGATTAAATGTAATCATATTAAATTTCCTTTATCTTAAAGAATAGCTCCGTAATACACATACTCATATCCCTGGCACCGATGCTTATACTTACAGGGAAATTACTCATTATATTTTGACCAATACATACTTGCAGTAGCTACTATCCTGAAAACCTAGGGAAAGCACTCTATTAAACACTGTCAAGCCTAGCATCACGATAAAAGCTTCGTTATCAATACTCGACATAGCAACCTCCTCCTGATTACTATTTACGAGACAAGTTGGTGTCAAGTTGCAATACTTAAACAAGCTTAGCCATAGTTAAGTAGCTTATATCGTATATCCCCTCTACCACACTCAGACTTAACCATTGTTTTTTTATGCTAAAATCTGACTATAGTAATAAGCAATATAGTCCGTTATTCAGCACTTTGCCTCAATAAATGTTCTACAGACGAAACCTTGGTATCCATTCTTGTTTCAACTTGTAAATAAACCTTCCATTGACACAATATCCCAGCAGTTTCTTCCGCAGCACATGCTTTGATCGATATGCTAAAGCCACATTTTCTACCGAAACTGACAGCTGATGTAATGACGTCCCTGGTCTAAATTAAACCCAACATCTTTTGATCTACCTTGTGATTTAAACGCCATACATAATGCTTGGTAGGTAAGTCCAGCATCGACCGCTCCATATGTAAGTTACCTCGCCGCACCAAACCTTATTTGACTCAGTCACAGCATACTTTCGATCAATCTTATTCAGAACGATCACATGCGTCTGGATAGCTTTTCTTGTATATGTGGCTTAGACGCTAACAAATCATGTGCCCATATTTCTTTATGAGTCGGTTGGCCCTGTAACGACTTAAGTTAATACTCCTGCCTGTTACCATTACTACGATGGCTCGAGCATCTGCGAGTGATTACTCTCTTCCTAAACCGACTTTATCTTGCTGTTTAGCTCTATTTATTCGTGTAATAACAACTGCAATTGACCCACGATATTCACAGAAAAATGTTGTTATATGCTCTCTTTGGTGTTGTCGACTTACGCGAACTTCTTAGCAACGCCAAAAGCCATCATCAGACATTACTGACCAAACGGTTTGACCGAACGCCAGACAGCTGCTTACATTTCACCTCAGCCATGACTCAGTGAATATATTACGGAAAGTGGTATCAGGATTAACTATGGTTTGGAAATAGAAGCCATTAACTTTTTTAAGCTCAGTAACATCTAGACTGTGTTATGAAGGACGAGGTACTAGCCAGTGTGGCTCAATAAAGGACAATCGCAAGCTCTATAAGTATCAGCAGAAAAGAGCTGTAGCACATCGCTAGTTCATTCAATATTTGAGCAAATAATGACAACTCAAGTGGACTAGAACGCCAGCGGAACCAAGAAACAATATCACTAGCTATCTTATTGTTTTTATTGGGTTTTTATGTTTACTACGGAGATTCAAGTCCTCTCCTGGGCACCATTACAAACAACTCTGTAAGAAAGCATATCTCGTACCGACGTTAATCGTTCTTTTATAGAAGAGGACTATTCACGGCCAGCACCTTTTTGTAAATGACGGGCTGGCGTTCGAGCTGTACTCGAACCCTCTCCTGGGCACCATTACAAATAACTCTGTAAAAAAACATATCTCGTACCGACGTTAATCGTTCTTTTATACAAGAGGACTATTCACGGCCAGCGCTTGTTTTTATAAAGATGGGCTGGCGTTCGAGCTGTACTCGAACCCTCTCCTGGGCACCAATTAAATTATCATTTGATTGTCACCTCAAAAACAGTCGGGACTCCCGGCGAGCTGATAAAGCGCTCGCGTTCCGCATCATTCAAAGCTGCGCTTTGAGGGCATGAAGCTACACCCTCTCCTGGGCACCAATCAAACAACTCCGTAAGACCCCCTTGCCACCAAACTTGTCAGTCGATGATGTACAAACGGCAGCTTTGGATTGTAACTAAACTCTGGTAGTTTTCTATCCCGATGTCGTCATTTATCTGACCACGATCAAACCCAAATCCCCGCAGTTTCTCATGCCCTCTGCCACCTGCGCAGCTTGTAAGCTATCAATCTTCGCACCATGAATTCCATTCCCTTTAGCTCTAAGGTCTTCGACATCAAGTGCTTTTGTCAGCACATCTAACGATGGCCCTCTGTGACTACACGGGAGGTTCATTGCCTGCGCCCAGGGAATAGCCGCTTTCTGACTACAAAAAACACCCTGCATTTTGGGCAGTGCCAGATCGTATCGATCGACATGATCGAGCAGTATGGGCCAGTCGAAACTTGCATTGTGAATCACAACAAGCTGATCTTTTAAATAGTCGGCTATTCGCTGCCACTGGGAGTCGAAAGATTCAAACTTGGCGGCCTGTTCGTTGCTGATGCCGTGTACTGCTTGTGCTTCTTCTGAGATTTTCTGCTGCGGTCGCGTCTCAAACTCTATTGATTCAGCAATCTCTCGATTCCTGACCACCGTTATACCTAAGGTAACGATATCTGGCAGGCCATTTTCATCGGGGAGACCGGTGGTTTCGGTATCGAGAACGAGGTAATCGTCAGGGAGCTGGGTAAAGATCCATAGCAGTTCGTTGTACCGAGCTGTCATCTCCTGCCACTCCCATCCAGGGATTCAACCTTGACGATATCTCCTGCCCCATAGTGGTAACGTAAATAGCGCCAATGAATGGCATCAGACAAGGCTTTAGGTCGCATGACACCAATGCATCCACCCTCAGTTCGAACACTTTGATAATACACGCCAAAGCTTTTGGTATTTCTAAGTGCATCCCCTGTCTGCTGTGATTCACCATAGACATCGAGATCGACAATTGCAGAGCCTTGCAAATCACGAACATCATGCAGGGTTACCGGGCCAAAGTGAGCACGGATAACACGCATTTCTAGAGCCGTTGTTTCAATCCTGGATTCCCGGAGGAAGCGAGCACGATGGAATGAGGATTCAGCGATCGCGACCGACTCATCAGTCGAACAATAATAGACACCAAAGTCCCTGTTGAATCGCCCCCCTCGGCCATCAACCGGAGGATGGGTAAAGGCCGCCATGATCCAGGATGTGCCATCGCCATAAACGCGATCTTCGAGTGCTACCAAACGAATATCGCCGACCTCGTTTCGCAATCGCGGGTTGGTCAGCGATTCCACCGCAAACAAGACTTCCCACTCTTCGGCAGAAGAGACCCGCTCAAAGAGATTAATTTGAGGATAGCGAGACAAAATTACCCTGTAGACAAGATCATCAACCTCACTCAGTGGTAACTCACTCGGATCAATCACCAACCGCCCCGCTCAGCATCAAGAAAATTCCTGACCAGGGCCAAATCTGTGACCTGCCCAGCCAAGACACGATCCAAAGGCGCGGTGCCGTTAAAGGCCGGATTGTCATTGGGGGTTGTTAGCCAACGATCTGCCAGAACGGAATCAGGTAACAGGATTTCTAAAGACTTGAAGATGCCGAGAATATAGCTGGCACGCTCCAATAGATCTCGCGTTAATTTGGCCTTTTCAGGATGGTTTTTCCAGTTATACAGCGTTTTCTCGTTACTCAATCCCAGCAATGTCATTTGCTGCACACCTGTTAGCTGCCATTGAGCAAAAATATTGAAAATAGCAGGTAATAGTGAGCGAGCAACGGCTGGGCCACGCTGCAGTAGCTGTTCTGCTTGAGCTATCATAAGCACCTCTTGGCTGTAATAGTACAGTGTAAATATATAGATTCAGTCTAGTAAACTGTATCAATACAGTTAAGTAGATCTGTACTACCTACTCGCTATAGGTACTTTTAAAAGGTGCCCGCGGTCACTGCGACAGTGAGACCAAACCCTATCGCGAAAGGAAGAATGACCCAGGACCGATACAGACTGAAAGGCAATGCCAAATAGAGCAGCCAGGCAACAATCACCATGGGGAAGGCAGCCTTCTTGGCATAGCGATAAACAAAGGAGCTTTCCCTTCCGCCGCCCCAGCGTCTGAGATCATGTCGCACCAGCCCATCGATGAGTCCCACCCCGCCTGGCAATGAGGCATTACTCCGTTATGCCCATCTAACAAGGTAAGCCATGATCAAAAAGCAGCCCGGTTAAGGTCCCCACTCACAACTACACAGCGCTATTCATAACCGGTTAATTCTAAATACCCGCTACCCACTGGCTTCTTCTCGCTATCGAGAATTTTGATCGCCCCCTCCCAATAGCGCAGCTGCGTGTTCATCAGCTGGTTTTCGATCATTGGCTCAATGTGCCAATGCCGGCCCCCATAGGCGAGTTGCCAACGAATGGGGTAGCGGTGGCCCTCCTCACTCTGCCACCAGGCCGTGGGGCTCAGCTCTATCTCTTTGGCAGTAATGAGCCGAGAGTGGCCCGCCTTGTCTACCCAAATGCCGGCACTGTAGGGGTCGGCTTGCCCCTGCTGATTGCGCAGACGGTAGTACATCAGCTCTTCGCCGCTGTTTAGTTGCAGTGAAAACCAGTCCCAGCCCTGTTGGCTCGTATCGAGGGCGCTACTGCCCCACTCGCGGTCAAACCAGGAATTACCGCTGACACGATAGTCGCGCTGCTTGAGCCTGATGGTGCCCTCGGTGTGCAGGCGGGTAATGGCATAGTAATAGGAGGCATTACCGGGCGTGGCGCTCTTTTGACTCAGGCCCCGCTCACCCATCAACACCGGCGGCTTGCTTGGGGTGAGCTGCAATTGCAACTCGAATACGGCGGTGGCCACCTTAAGCTGCCACGACGTATTGTCCAGGGCGACCAACTGCCAGTCATCCAGCCAGACATTAAAGGGCTCGACCTGCACCCCGGCAAGACCCAGGCTTTCCCGAGAGAAGCGCTCCTCGCTGTGGTGTTTGCCGCCGCGCCCATTGGTCAAGGCGACGTGGGCCATCCATAGATGGTTGGTGGCCCAGCGCGATGGCCGCTGTGTCGAGTTTTGTTGATCTTGCTCTGGACTTAACTGCACGCGGAAAAAGCTCAGCTGGTAGCCAAAGTCATTGCCCTCACCATCGCGTAAATTACCGGTGACATACCACCACTCATTGCGATACCCCTGATGCGCACCGTGGTCTCTGGGGAAGTGAAACTCGCGCACCTCTAGCGCCTTGCGAAAGCCCTCGGCACTTTCTATGCCCAGGCTGTCCCGCAAATTGAGGCCCGTATTGTCATTGCGCGGCTTTTCACAGCCCCCCAGCGTTAGCAGACAACTGAGTGCCAGCAGCAGGGGCAGCAAACCACGGTGGCGATGCGGCAAGGGGCTATTCATGGCGCAGGGCCTCGGCAATATTGGCCCGAGCCGTGTGCCCGGCGGGATAGAGCCCGGCCAGTAGTGCTGCGATCAGCGCCAGCGCCAGGGCTTCAACGATCACCCCCGGCGGAAAGAGGGGGTCCATGCTCCAGCCAAAGGCGCTGCGATTGATGACCTCGATCAAGACCTCGGACATTAACCAGCCCAGGGGCAGTGCGAGGATGCCCGATATGGCCCCCAGCACCAGGGTTTGCAGGAGGATGGCCGCAACCACCTGTCGCGGCGTGGTGCCACAGGCGCGCAGGATGGCAAATTGCTTTTTTTGTTCGAGCTGTATCGACAACAACGCACTGAGTATGCCGACCAGGGCCACCACAATGGAGAGCAGGCGCAGCACATGGGTGACGGCAAAGGTGCGGTCAAAGATGGTCATGGAGGCCTGGCGCAGTTCTTTGTTTGAGCCGACCAAAATTTCACCGGGCTGGGCGCGCGTCAAGGTTTTCACACTTTGCAGCAGTGCCTGCTGAGAGCTTTGCTCACCGCCGTAAAGTGCCAGCGACGATAGCCCAAAATCCTGCCAGTGTTGTTGATACAAGGTCTGCGACAGGGTGATCAGTCCACGGCTGGAGCGGTAATCGCGAAACACCCCGAGCACCGGCAATTCAAGGGCGCCGCTCGGCGCATACAGTGTCAGGCTGTCCCCCACTGACAGTTGTTGGTGGTAGGCAAAGGGTTCGGAGATCATCACTCCCTCACCGCGCTTAAAACGGTCTCGCGCAGCGGCGACGGCATGCAACAGCCTGGGGCTGGCTTGCGGCACAGTACTGGTCACCGCCCGCAGGCGCTGCAAGCCATATTCCGTCTCCACCTCAACACTGCGACTGCTGCTGTAGCCCCCGATGCCCGGCAATTGGCTGAGCTGACGCACCAGCTCTGGCGGCAGTCCCGGGGAAGCTCGGCTAGAGGCGCGACCGGGTGTGGCAATGTAAATATCCCCCGACAGGCTTTGCTCGAGCCAGGTATTCACGCTGGCGCGAAAACTACTGATCATAATATTCACCCCCACCGTCGCCGCTACCGCAACGCAGAGTGCCGCCACCGCCAGCCCGGTGCGACTCAGATTGGCGGCAATGCCACGCAGGGCAAAAATATTGGCAGCCCCGAGCCAGGGCTTGAACAAGTACAAGGCCAAGCGGCTTGAGGCCAACACCAGCAGGGGGATGAGCAGGCTGAAACCCAGTACCAAGAGGCTGAGCGCGCAAAACCCCAGGCTCAGACTCAGCTTGTCGACCTGTAATAAGCCGGCGCCGGCCGCCAACAACACCCCGCCACACAGGCTGAAGCGAGGAACCTGGCTCCGCCACTGCTCCTCCAGTGACGAGCGCTGTTGCACGGTAATGGGTCGGGTTAGGGCCGCTGCGCGAGCGGGTAGCAGGGCCGCCAATAGCGTCACGCCCAAGCCTAGCGCGGCCCCCTTGAGCAGACTGAAGGGATCGAGGCCAGGCTCGCGCACGCTGAGTACGAAATACAGGTCGTTAATGGTTCGCGTCACCAGATTGACCAGGGTCTGGCCTAAGGCCAGGCCCAGGACAAGACCCAGCAAAGTGCCGATGACACCCAGCACCAGGGCCTCGACTAACATCATCCGAAACAGCTCGCCGGGGGTTTGCCCCAGGCTGCGCAGAATACCCAGCTGGCTGCGGCGACGCAGCACGGCAAAGGTCAGGGTGTTATAGATCAACAGCGCCGACACCAGCAGCGCCAACAGGCTCATGGCCGCCAGGTTAATGTGAAAGGATTCGGTCATTTGCTGTAACGCGCGATTGCGACTGTCGGCGGCGACCAGACGCACCGAGTCCGGCAGCCAGCGGCCCAGGCTTTGCTGTTGCTGTGGGCTAAGAATCATGTCGATGCGATCGAGGGTGCCCAGACGACCAAGAATTTCCTGAGCGACACTTAAGTCGGCAAAAATAAGGCCGGCGCTGGCCGCCGGATTGGGGCTGATATAGGTCGCGGCCAGATAGACGCTGCTGGTTTGCCCCTGATAACTCAGCTCAAAACTGTCGCCCACCTCTAGTTGCAGCTTGCCGGCTGTGCGCTGTTCGAGCACGACCCTGTTGGGGTGGGGCAATAACTCGCCGAGCTTGCTGCCCCCGGGCCAGGCAAAGCCATGCCTTTGCAGCGACTGCTCGGCAATGGCATCCATGCCCAACAGGGTAAAGGTCAAACCCTGCACCCGTACACTGGCCTGGATGCGTGGCGCCACCTTGCGGAGGCCAAGCTCGCGGCGCAAACGCGGATAGAGAGTCTCATCGAGACCCGTGGGGCCACCACTGAGGAAGTGAGTGCTGGGCCCGGTCAAGGCCTGTAGGGACAAAGCAAAGGAACGCCGTGCGCTGCTGTTGGCCAAATCGACGGCCACCACCGCCGCCACTCCCAGGGCAATGCCCAACACCGTTAGCAGCGTCTGCGCCCGGTGGTGGTGCAGAAAGCGCACACTCTGCCGAGCCCAGATATTCATCGGCTCACCAAGTGAAGTCACCCTGGCGCTCGGACAACTGCCCCTGCTCAAGGGTGAGTATGCGGTCGGCGGTTTGCGCCACCGCCAGACTGTGGGTCACCACCAGTAAGGTGGTCTGGTGATCGCGCACCATGCCCTGTAGCTGGCTCAATATTTGCCCACCGGTGGCGGCATCTAAATTGCCGGTGGGCTCATCGGCCAAAAGCAGTGCCGGGCGATGCACCAGTGCTCGGGCAATGGCGACGCGCTGCTGTTCGCCACCGGAGAGTTGATCGGGAAAGTGTTGCGCCTTGGCCGTCAGACCCACAGCCGCCAGCCAGTGGCCGACCTTGGCCTCGACCGCCTCGGAATTATGGCCATTGAGTTCGGCCACCAGGGCGATATTTTCGGCCGCCGTGAGGGTGTCTATCAGGTTAAAGGACTGATAGATAAAACCGATATGCCGCCGCCGCAACAGGGTGCGGGCCTGTTCCGACATCTGCAGGGTATCTTCACCGCCAATGGTGAGCCGGCCCCGCTGGGGCAAATCGATACCGGCAATGAGATTGAGCAAGGTCGATTTACCCGAGCCACTGCGACCGAGGATGGCGACGACCTCCCCTCTTTTCACTTCAAGGCTGACTCCATCGAGCAGCGCCTCAACCTGAGCTTGTTGCCCGCCATGTTGCCCGCCAGTTCGACGCCGCCGACCCCGCTGCCGATAGTGGTAATGCAGTCCTTCTAACCTGACGAAACACACAAGCGCTCCTCCCGGAATGACCCGTTCAGCATAGGTGAAACTCGCTCACAACGCAGGACGAGGAGGGCTGAGTGGAGGATAGGCGGTAGCGGCGCTTTCAAGGTTTAACAAGACCCACGTCACAACAATTCCATTTTTGTACAAATGTGACCTTTTCTGTCAACTCGAGCCCACAAGACCTTGAGAGCTGCTCCTATCACAAGATCATAAAGTCATTCGAGACCTGTTACTAAGATCATGATTTTAAGCGCTTTGACCCCCGGGTAATAATACCCAGGGCTTAAGCCCCTCGACCTTGGCCCGCGGTTTGCATTGACCAGAACAAGGATAGTAAGCAGGCAGGAAGCAAGTGGTCTGTGCAATTTACGCGTTTTAGCAGGCTCCACGACAAGGCAAACCCGTGGTAACACGGGGACGCAAAGCCAGTGCCCCTCTCACCAACAGGGGTCGAACGGTTACCGAACGGAGTGACGCTGAAGGGCTGAAGCTTCCTCGGTATTTCTAGCTAACTTATTAAATAGTGAGAATACCTATGCACAATCCCCTCCTAAAATCTGTCTTATTATCGACAGCCATCGTCACCGCACCCGTTATGGCCACAGGGCTCGTGGTCGAAGAAAGCGCTGATGCGCAGGCCCTGGTCAACAGCTTGCTCGGTGCCAATATTCAGGTCAGCAATATTTCGCTAACGAGTGTTGCCAACTCTGCCGGTATGTTTTCCGGGGGCGAGGAAATTGTTGGCTTTGACAGCGGCATTATTCTTTCGAGTGGCCGCTCCTCCTACGTCATCGGCCCCAATATCAGCGACTCTCGCACCCAGGCCAACTATCAGTTGGGCGACGCCGATTTAGACAGGCTTATACCCGGCTACACCAGTTACGACGGAACGGTTCTGGAGTTTGACTTCACCCCCAACAACGACGTTATTTCCTTTCAATACGTGTTTAGCTCAGAGGAATATAACGAGTGGGTAAATAGCAGCTTTAATGATGTGTTTGGTTTTTTCCTGGACGGCGTCAATATCGCCAAGCTGCCCGGTAGCAATATGGCGGTATCCATTAACACGGTAAATGGTGGCAATCCCTACGGCTATAACGTCAGCAACCCCCAGTATTTTATCAACAACGACCTCAGTGATGGTGGCGGCCTGATCGATACAGAAATGGACGGCATGACCGTAGTGCTGTCGGTACAGGCGACAGTCAGGGCAGGCGAGACTCACCATATAAAACTCGCCATTGCCGATGCCGGCGATCACGCTTATGACTCCAATGTGTTTATTAAGGCCGGCAGTTTTATCGACGCCGTGTCGGATATTGACGGCGACAGTATTAGCGACGCTGTTGATAATTGCCTGCACACCCCCAACCCTTTGCAAGAAGACTATGACGGCGATGGTGTTGGCTATTATTGTGATGAAACCGCAGAACCCCTGGCGCTTGATTTTGTAAAAATGACGGGGGGCGGCACGGTTGAAGGCGGTAAAAGTAACTTTGGCTTTAATGTTAACAGCACCGCAACCGGTATCGACGTGCGCTTACTGTACAACCGTAAAAATCGTGGTAAATCCACTCAGGATGACAGCCCCCTGCAGATAAAAATAAACGGTAATATCGACCAGCTCAGCTCTGTCAGTGGCGGTAATGGCGTTGAATTCATTGCGCCCTGTAGCGTTCGCACCTTGCTCAACGGCAGCGATCGCGTCGCCAATTTATGCCAGGTACAAATTGTCGATACCGGCAAGGGCAAAAAATCAGGTGCCGATCAATTTACACTGGAGATTATAGAAGGCCCCAGTGCAGGTTATCACTCTGGCAATGCCGCTATCACTCGCGGCAATATCACCGCCCATCACGAATAGCAGGACCGGCAGTTAGGCTATAGTGCCCACAAAATAGGGGGAGAGACTTCCTCCTGTTTTGTGGGCAATTCTGGCAATTTCTTTAGGGTAACGATTAAAGGGTAGCACCCCTTTATTACTTGAACTCAGGCTTCCTTTATTCCCTTATCAAGTATCTGTACAGCGCGTTTTTTATTATTCATTCTCCTCATTGCCGTCGTCTAGGCGGTAGAATTCTAGTTACAGTCGCCCCAGAGTTTAGGATAAGTTGACACTCTAATAGCGCATCAACTCCTGACTGGCTGAGTATTAATGGCTCCGCAGACTCGCCGGAAAGCACTGCCAAAAATAAGGCAAATGCCTGATGGCAAGACCACCCCCATCACCTTTAGCATCACCCATTTAGCATGAGTTATTCGCATGCCGGGCACAGAAGAACAGGAGGCCCGGCGTGGTGCACCAAGGGCGGCGGGGCTATTATTAAGGCATGGGCAAGTTAACGAACGAGCAGCGTATGTTTATCGGCATTCCCCTCGACGGGGCCGTCGAGCAATGGCTGCGTGACGAGCTTGTGCCCTTAAAAGCACAGGTCGATAAAACACTGGCCACTGCGTCTACACCCGCGCCAACAATACGCTGGGTAAGGCCCGAAAACTGGCATATTACCCTGGATTTTCTCGGCCAGATCTCCGGGGACAAGGCCCGTCACATCGGCAAATTGCTGGCCCAGGCTCTGGCAGCGACCAAGCCCGTCCCGGCAGAACTGCAGGTAATCCGCGGCTTTCCCCATGCCAATAGCCCCATCATCGCCGCGCTATTGGCTGACAACGCGGCCCTGCAGAAGCTCTACGAGCAAATTCAGGCGATCTGCAAAATAGCGGGCTTACCTCGTGAGCAGCGACCATTCACACCCCATATCACCTTAGCCCGCCTCAAAAACCCAGGTGGCCAGGGGCGCAAACGTCATCGCCGAGCAAGGCTAGCAGACGAATTCTCTATCCCCAGCGTGCCCGTGAATAAGCCGCTTACCCTGAACAGGGTGCAGCTGTTAGAAAGCCAGCTTAGCCCCGAGGGCAGCCACTACGAAACCCACACAGAACTGCTGTTAAGGCCCTAAGCCTGCAACACCCTTTTGTCATCGGGTGCCCCGTAATTTTCAGTGACCACAAAGAAACCCTGAACACTGGCCGTTTAAACGCGCCAATGAAGGAGCTTGATCAAAGCCTCCCCAAAAACGCGACATTTTGTTGTTCGCCCCAATACCAGGCCTGGGGATGACGCTGCATGAAACTGACGTGCCCACCGTAGCGCGTGTACTGCAGCTGTAGCAGGGGATTATTAATGGCGGCTGCAGAGGGGTAGCAACTGGCCGTGAGAAAGGGATCGTCAAAAGAGGACAGCAATAAAGTGGGATAGGCAATGGTGGCGAGGAATTGCCCGGCGCTGGACTGGCGATAATAATCCTCGGCACTGGCAAAGCCATTTAAGGGCGCGACAAAGCGCTCATCAAACTCCCTGATACTACGACAGGCAATATCGCCAAGGGCGCCGAGCTCCCCCTCAAACAAGGCCCGTTTCACCTTGACCTTAGCCTGTAAACTGCGCAGAAAACGCGCCCTGTACAGGTAGTTTTCGCGATGCTCGAGGCGGTCGCTGCACGCGGAAAGATCACAGGGTGGCGAGATGGCCGTGCCGCCGCACAACGCTGCCGGTCGGTCATCGCGCTGCTCGCCGAGATATTTTAAGACCTGGTTAGCACCGAGGCTAAAGCCGGTGAGTGCCAACTTCTGATAAGACCCCGCAGCCAGCGTGTGGGCGATAACAAAAGCCAGATCATCGGTCGAGCCACTGTGATAACTGCTGGCCCGCCGGTTGGCTTCGCCGCTGCAACCGCGAAAATTATAGGCCACCACATCCCACCCGGCCTTGGCACAGGCGCGCGCCATACCCTTCATATAGTGGGTATCGCTGCAACCCTCCAGCCATGGCAAAGCACCAGCACGCGCGGGCGTGCATTCGCGAACCAATCCAGATCGATAAAATCCCCATCCCCGGTGGCAACTCTCTCCCGCTGCCGCACCACCCCCTTCACCGCACGAAAAAGGGTCGGGCCTATCGTTTGAAGATGCCCAGATCGCCCCCAGGGCGAAGGCTGGTAGGCATTAGCGCTCATCATAAAAATGAGTATGAAGGGGGAGCAAAAGCAATGACAGAAAATTCTCTCTTTATAAAAGGGGTATCGCCAGCGGAGTAACAACAGCACGGGAATCCGACTCGCAGGACATAGTCCAGGGCATCGGCACCCCAGCCTTTCGAGCTAACGACTAGCCAATGATATTGAGGCCGGTAAGGCCTTAGAGAATCATGGGCAGAGCAGCCAGGTCTACCTTCGCCAATGGCTGGCATTCACGCCATAAGAAATCTAAATCGCGCAGCCTGTGGGGTAGAAGAAGTATTGTTATGGGTGTCCTGACTATGTGTGTGAATATGCCCCGATCGCCCCCAGGGCGAAGGCCTGTAGGAATTAGCGTTCATCATAAAAATGAGTATGAAGGGGGAGTAAAAGCAATGACAGAAAATTCTCTATTTAAAAAGGGGCATAGCCAGCGGAGTAACAACAGCATGGGAACCCAACTGATAGGACATAGGCAGGGCATCGGCACCCCACCCTATCGAGCTAACGACTAAGAAATGATAAACAGTGCCGATAAGGCCTTTTGAAAACTCATGCTCAGAGCAGCCAAGTCCGCTTCAGTCAATGACTCGCATTCATGCCATGAGAGATCTGGATCGCGCGGCCTATGGGGTTGAAGCAATATATTAGTATGGGTGTCCTGACTATGTGTTGAGTGCCGATAAGGCCTTTTGAAAACTCGTGGACAGAGCAGCCAGGCCTGCCTCCGACAATGGCTGGCATTCACGCCATGATACATCTGGTTCGCGCGGCCTATGGGGTTGAAGCAATATATTAGTATGGGTGTCCTGACTATGTCTCTGACTATGTCTTGACTAACGGATTACATTTAACCAGGACAGTTACACAGAATTATTTACAGGCTCATCGCTCGGCTTATGGGGTGGTAGAAATATATTGTTATGGGTGTCCTGACTATGCGTGCGGTGTAACTATAAAAGCTAAATTTCCAATGGCACAGAGATATCTATGCCGACTTCGGTTGCAACAGGCGAATAAATATCGATATCAGCATCAAAAGCATCTAACGATACGACTAGAGAATAAGGTACAGACACTTCATCCCGAGGGTTACTAAGATTTTTTTGGCGCTGTTTCCACCACCCTGCAACAGGAACGATAGCTATTGAATTTCTTAGCGCTAACTCAGCAGCGGATCCTTCCCATGTATCTTGGTGAATGGTTCCTCTTGTTCTTAAGTGGTCGCCAAGTTCCCAGCCAGTCCTATCTGCTTGCCCCCCCGAATAATTATCATCACGCTCAGCAACATTTAATCTTTTAATAAAATCTTCTGTATCTTCGTTACCGTTAATCAGTTTAAAGCGCAATCCAAAAGATTGATATCTATAACGCAGAGTGTAACTTCGGCGCCCTGGATTTGGCTCAACATAATAGGAAAGCGTAATTCTCAATCTAACATCAGCATTACCCAAAGCTAGCAACTCATCCTGAGGCCAAGGAAGCTCAACTAAATGCATTTCATCAAAAGATAGATCCCCGTCTTTTAGCTTATAAGGTTTGATGTGATCTTGAATCACCAAATTTAAGTACTGACTCGTACTCTTCTCCGCTCGATTAAAAGAAGGTACCCCATGACCAAACATCCTGAGTAGCAATTCCTTTGCTTCACGAGGGGGCGAACCATCTTGCTCCGCAGCAACCTGGTATGAGCGCATTTTTTCCGTCCAGCTAGCAGAATGAACAATCAGTGCTCGTATAGTTTCAGACCAATATTCAGGGTAGACACTCCACAACCTAGCCCCAATTCTACTTACTAAAGCATTAGCTGCACTCGTTTCACCATGATCTCTAAATAGATGCCCTGACGAATGATCCGCGGTTGTCACCAACGAAACACAATCAGCATTAGAAACACTTTCACCATCAGGAGATAGTAATAAATTACCCCCCTCCTCTACAACGTCAGGTTTCATGGGAGCTTCTGAACGCCAATTCCAATTCTGAGATGTTCTTGAAGTAGGAGAGATATCACCAATATCAGAGAGAGCTACCCAACCCTTAAAAGAGTGGTCAGATATATCTACTTTGTTAGTATAAGCGCCCACCGTAAGCGCATTCCATGCTTGTGCGGGATCCTCTATTGGAAAACCAAGCACATTAGTAACATAATCAGAGGATATGTCTTCTCCGCGTATATTACCTGCACTAATCATGAACAATCGCTTATGCCGCCCTTTGTACATCAGCTGATCAATTTCCGACGACCATGATGTGGGCTGCCCAGTTTCGCCATCATGTGCTGCTGTTACTGCTAAAGACACAATACGATTTACATCACCGGCAATTCTTTCGGCTTCACTAACAGAGAAATAAGTTAATGACCCGTATAGTTCTTTATCATTAGAACCTGCTGGAGCCAATATTCGAGAACTCTCTAAAAGATAAGTTACTTTTATGGACTCATCATCAAGAATCGCCTCAGCTATATCGCCATATACTGATATACCCGCCTGCATCGTGCCATGATCATTTTGAGCATCAAATTGCGGCCAAGTTTTATCCCAAGCAAAGCAACTCTCCTCCGAGACAACGTGCTCTAATAAAGGATGTGTATAGTTCACCCCCTGATCAACAATTAAAATTGATGTTGCGCCGTCTGGCTCAAAAACAGTTTTAGCTAGTAAATGATCGGCCCAATCCGCCTGATCGCTTGGGGACTGCTGAAGTAAAAAGGCTGCCGTATCAACAATTCCCCGCAATTCACTCAAACAAGAAATCAAGGTAATAGATTCGCTTAACTTTTCACCCGTAGCCTTAACCGCTAATACAGAATAAAGTTCAAACTCCAAAACCCCATTGCTACACTCAAGGTTTAAGCCATTACAATACTGTTTGAATTCTTCGATTTCTCGGCGATCCTGACTCCGCCTAGAAAGCCAAACTTCCCACCATATTTCTGCGCCCCCACCAGGATAAGATTGTGGGCTTGAAGTCCAAAAATCACGCAGCTCAGCAAGCCTTATATCTTTAACATTATCAAACAGAGGGTCGTGTGTCCTCCCCCCTTCCTGCCTCGTATAACGCGACAGTTTATTGAGAAAGACTTTGCGTCTATTGTCGAAAACAAAAACTGTAACCTTTTGGGATCCATCTTCTAAATCGTGAACGTTACATAATCTACAATCACGGGTATCCAAAGATTCGATGGTTAAAGAAAATCCGGGCTCACTAGAAATTTCAAGATAAACGCCAGGCTCTTCCTCGCTAATGTATCCATCGGGAGTTTGAGTCGGGGACGGCATGATTTCCTGTAATCGCTGAGATAGATATTCACCATGGGCCTTTCGCCCTGCAATATCTCTATCTACTCTCTTAAAGTTGCCCCTTCCCGTACCTTTATAGCTAATATTTTTTGCAATAGATTCCAAACTAATATGTTTAAAGTCCAAGTAAATTCCTTTTTATTTTACTGATCGGTACGTTATTGCCCGAGAGAGCTCGTCCTCGGTGAAAATACCGTCATTATAGAGAACACTATTTTTAGCCGCATCATCACAAGCTTGACCCAAATCTGCGTAGCTTAGATCAGTTACGCTCGCACACACTTTATCTAAATCAATACACTTGAGATCAAAGAGAAACAAACGATTTTCAATAAAGCGCTTCATTTCAAGCACACCAGGCTTCTTGAATTCAATGATATCGTCAAAGCGCCTAAAAAGAGCTTTATCAAGCATTTCCGGGTGATTGGTTGCACAAATTATTAAGCTCTCCGAATGATCTTCCTCAAAAAACTGGAGAAAAGAATTAAGCACTCGCCGAATTTCACCAACATCATTGGACTTGCTTCGCATCGCACCGATAGCATCAAACTCATCGAAAAGGTAAACCGCCTTGGATGAAGCAATATGATCAAAAACCATTCGCAGCTTTGCTGCCGTCTCACCCAAATAACGGCTAATCAACCCATCAAACTGAAGTGTATATAAAGGCAGCTTTAACTCCGTAGCTAACACCTTAGCCGTCAGAGTTTTACCTGTTCCCGGAGGCCCTGTAAGAAGAAGCTTTCTCCTGGGGTGTAAAGCAAATTTTGATAATCGATGCCGTTGTCGATGCTCCATAATTGTTCTATTAATATGGGAAGAGCAATCATCACTCATTACCATATCTGAAAGCCGAGTATCTGTATGGGTAAGGTGTAAAAGATCCTCTACATTAAAAGAGCCTGAAGCATGATCTGAAGCTTTTCTAATAGTCCTGAATTTAGTTGCTATAGATTTTTGAGGGGCGGTAACATCTCTTGAATCCACTAGACGGCGAAGTTCACTCGCAAATTTTGAATGCCCTTGCTTTTCTTCTTTTGCAGCAACTTGGAGCGCCGTCGCATAAAACCTGCTCTCATCTTTATCGAGAAAACTTTGAACGAGGGCTTTAACCTGGTCTGCCGTGGCCATATCAAAGGTGCCTAACTTATTAAATATATGTGATTTTTTACCTCTCAGAAGTATTACACGTTATGACCTCTACATCCAATTATGGACACACCGATTCATAAATAGGCCAATCTTAAAAATAGACTTACTACGGCAAGCACAAAAAAGCCCGCAGGCAAGCAGGCTTTTAAGTCTTTGATAAGAAAAGATTTTTTGATCCCTGCCAAGGCGAACCGCTGACCTCAACAATGCCAGTGATATGCTACCCCTTCAAAGCCTGCTACTCCAGATGCCTACACGGCGCCTACACTGAAAAAACACAGTGTGAAAAAAAACACTATCCAGATTTTTTCTATCATAACTCATTGATTTTATTGGTGCCCGGAGCCGGAATCGAACCGGCACGGCCGTGAAGCCGCAAGATTTTAAGTCTTGTGTGTCTACCAATTTCACCATCCGGGCAGTACTGCGGAGTGTTCTAAC
>MAAC01011166.1_pt1 | contig 22771 bp, 32 predicted proteins | sample 1115981 | NCBI WGS metagenome assembly MAAC01 (sample SAMN04961126, study PRJNA320927) | seawater metagenome | isolation source: sample BD02T64 sea water enriched with oil for 64 days | place: USA:Gulf of Mexico | collected 2013-07-27
ATGCCTGGAGATAACATCCAGATGGTAGTAACCTTGATCCACCCGATTGCAATGGAAGACGGTCTACGTTTTGCTATCCGTGAAGGTGGCCGAACTGTAGGTGCTGGTGTTGTTGCAAAGGTTATTGCGTAATATCATTGGCTTCTTAAGTTTTTGATAAAAGATGCTATATTCCGGTTGCAAACTAGTTTGTAGTTAGGTTATAGTATCGCGCCCCTGAGATATGGGGCGCAGCCAACCCAGGCATTGATCTGGGGATTGTTGTTAAAATCACTCCTCGCTAGGTAACTAAGTGAGTGCGGTGGTTTTTTGCATGTTAAATTGTTAGAAACGATTTCGGAGTTTGAGGACGATGCAAAATCAAAAAATTCGCATCCGCTTGAAGGCGTTTGATCATAAATTAATTGATCAGTCTGCTTTGGAAATAGTGGAGACAGCGAAGCGTACTGGGGCCCAAGTATGTGGTCCAATTCCTCTGCCCACGCGTAAGGAGCGTTTTACAGTGTTGGTTTCGCCACACGTAAACAAAGACGCTCGTGATCAATACGAGATCCGAACGCACAAGCGTTTAGTAGATATCGTTGAACCGACAGACAAGACTGTAGATGCGCTTATGAAGCTAGATCTTGCTGCTGGTGTTGATGTTCAAATTAGCCTTGGCTAAAAAGATTTACGTTGCGGTGTAATGAATCACCGTAGAAGAGGTTAGGAATATGACAATCGGTCTAGTCGGGCGTAAATGTGGTATGACCCGGGTATTCAGCGAAGATGGTGTTTCAATACCGGTAACGGTTATTGAAGTAGAGCCAAATCGTATAACCCAGGTTAAGACCCAAGAAAGTGACGGTTATAGCGCATACCAGATAACTACTGGTGCTAAGAAAGCGTCTCGTGTTTCCAAAGCGGAAGGCGGGCACTTTGCTAAAGCAGGCGTTGAAGCTGGTCGTGGATTATGGGAGTTTCGTCTTGGTGAAGACGAAGGTTCTGAGTTGTCAGCTGGTGGTAAGGTTGAAGTCAATATTTTTGAAGATGGACAGTCAGTAGATGTGACTGGAACTTCAAAGGGTAAAGGCTTTGCGGGTGTAATCAAGCGCTGGAATTTCCAGATGCAGGATGCAACTCACGGCAACTCTTTGGCGCATCGTGCACCTGGTTCAATTGGCCAGTGCCAAACGCCAGGACGTGTGTTCAAAGGTAAAAAAATGGCAGGCCACATGGGGTCTCGTCGTGTAACGGTACAGTCATTAGAGATTGTACGTGTCGACCAAGAGCGTAACTTGCTTTTGATTAAGGGCGCTGTCCCGGGTGCGACTGGCAACGATGTTGTTGTTCGCCCGGCAGTAAAAGGTTAAGCCTGAGAGGAAATAGCGGATGAATCTGAATCTTGCCTCTGGCGGAACTGTTGATGTTTCTGAAGTAGCATTCGGGAAAGAGTTTAACGAGCCGTTGGTTCATCAAGTTGTAACAGCATTTCTTGCTGGTGGCCGTCAAGGATCACGAGCACAAAAGAATAGAGCTGCTGTTAGCGGTGGTGGTGCTAAGCCATGGCGTCAAAAAGGTACGGGTCGAGCTCGTGCTGGAACGATCAGAAGCCCAATTTGGCGCTCTGGTGGTGTGACGTTTGCTGCACAACCACAGGACCATAGCCAGAAAGTTAATAAAAAAATGTATCGTGGCGCAATGCGCTGCATACTTTCAGAGTTGGTGCGTCAAGATAGGCTTGTAGTTGTAGAGTCTATTAGTGTCGAGGAACCAAAGACTAAGTTGTTAGCTGCAAAGCTTAAGGAACTTGGCTTGGAGAAGACCTTGATCATTACTGACGGAATGGACGAGAATTTGTATCTATCTTCTCGCAACCTACCGTTTGTAAGTGTTACTGATCCAGAAAGTGCCGATCCGGTTAGTTTGGTTGGGCATGAGAAGGTTTTGGTGACAGTTGGTGCACTTAAGAAATTTGAGGAGTTGTTGGGATGAATCCAGAACGCATATTTAAAGTGCTGTTGGCTCCACACATCTCTGAAAAAGCCACAGTGATAGCGGAAGAAAACAATCAGTTTGTTTTTAAAGTTACCACCGACTCTACAAAGCGTGAGATCAAAGCAGCGATCGAGCAATTGTGGGACGTAAAAGTAAAGTCTGTTAAAACGGTAAATGTAAAAGGCAAAACCAAGCGATTTGGTCGCATGGAAGGCCGCCGTTCCGACTGGAAGAAGGCGTATGTTTCTCTTCAAGACGGCTTTGATATTGACTTTCAAGGCGAAGCTTAAGGCATAGGAGAGTTAGCATGGCACTTGTTAAAACAAAACCAACATCTCCAGGACGTCGCTTTGTCGTTAAAGTAACGAATCCTGATCTCCATAAAGGCGCGCCTCACGGCCCGTTGACGGAGTCTAAATCGAAAAGCGGTGGCCGTAATAATAACGGGCGTATTACCACTCGTCACATTGGCGGCGGTCATAAGCAAAGCTACCGTATAATAGATTTTAAGCGTAATAAAGATGGTATTCCTGGTACTGTTGAGCGCTTAGAGTATGATCCAAACCGTACTGCGAACATTGCATTGATTAAGTACCTGGACGGAGAGCGTCGATATCTGATTGCTCCTAAAGGCTTGTCTGCTGGTGATAGCGTACAGTCTGGTGAAGACGCACCGATTAAAGTGGGTAATGCGTTACCAATGCGAAATATTCCATTGGGTAGTGTGATCCATTGTGTTGAGATGAAGCCTGGTAAGGGTGCACAGATTGCTCGTAGCGCAGGAACCTCTGCTCAGCTACTTGCAAGAGACGGAGCTTACGTTACTTTACGTTTACGCTCTGGTGAAATGCGCAAAATACTGGCAGAATGTCGCGCCACAATCGGTGAAGTAGGTAATTCAGAGCACGCGTTGCGTTCCTTGGGTAAAGCAGGTGCCAGTCGCTGGCGCGGTGTTAGACCAACTGTTCGTGGTGTTGCGATGAACCCGGTAGACCATCCACATGGTGGTGGTGAAGGCCGGACTTCTGGTGGTCGTCACCCTGTTACGCCTTGGGGTGTACCAACTAAGGGTTACAAAACCAGAAAGAACAAACGCACTAATAAGCTTATTGTTCGCCGTCGCGGATCTAAGTAATTAAATCGGAATTATTAAGAGGTATTTGTTGTGCCACGTTCACTTAAAAAAGGGCCCTTTATTGATGCCCATCTACTGAATAAAGTGGAAGTTGCGCTCGAAACCAATTCTAAAAAGCCTATTAAGACTTGGTCTCGACGCTCAATGATTCTACCGGAAATGGTTGGTTTAACCATTGCGGTACATAACGGCCGCCAGCATGTTCCAGTACTTGTATCGGAACACATGGTTGGTCACAAATTAGGTGAGTTCTCTTTGACGCGCACATATCGTGGGCACATTGTAGACAAAAAAGCTAAACGTTAAGAGGTGAGTGATGGAAGTAGCCGCTAAGCTAAAAGGTGCTCAAATTTCCGCACAAAAGGCTCGGTTAGTTGCTGATCAAGTACGCGGTCAGAATGTAGACCAGGCACTAAATCTTTTGACTTTTAGTCCGAAGAAAGCAGCACACTTAATTAAGAAAATTTTGGAATCTGCCATCGCTAATGCTGAGCATAACGAAGGTGCAGATGTTGATGAGTTGAAAATCTCTGCCATCTACGTTGATGAAGGTATGACGCAGAAACGCATTCGGCCACGAGCTAAAGGTCGAGCGGATCGCATTCTGAAAAGAAGCTGTCATATTACAATCAAGGTATCTGATAAATAGAGGAAAGGCCAGATGGGTCAGAAAGTACATCCAACGGGTATACGATTAGGGATTGTTAAAAAGCACGCTTCGACGTGGTATGCAAGCCCTAAGAACTACGCTGAGTACCTACTTACAGATTTGCAGGTCAGAGAGTATTTACTTGACCGTTTAAAAGCAGCATCCGTGAGCCGCATTGAAATAGAACGCCCTGCGGAAAATGCTCGCATTACCATAAAAACTGCGCGTCCTGGTATCGTTATTGGGAAACGTGGCGAAGACGTAGAGAAACTTCGTAAAGAAGTTTCAAAGCGAATGGGAGTGCCAGTACACATTAATATCGAAGAGATTCGCAAGCCAGAGCTAGACGCAAAACTAGTTGCTGACAGTGTGGCTTCTCAGCTTGAACGCCGAGTTATGTTCCGACGCGCTATGAAGCGCGCGGTACAAAACGCGATGCGTATAGGCGCTCAAGGTATTAAAGTGTCTGTTGCTGGTCGCTTGGGCGGCGCTGAAATTGCACGTACCGAATGGTATCGTGAAGGTCGAGTACCTTTGCATACCTTGCGTGCTGATATCGATTACGCTTCAGTTCGATCTGAAACGACATACGGTACTATCGGCGTCAAAGTCTGGATATTCAAAGGCGAGATTCTTGAGGGTATGGAAGTGGTTGAAGAACCGAAAGGTAAGAAACCTTCCCCTAAGAAGCGTCCACGAAATAGCCAAGGGTAGATAGATGTTACAGCCTAAACGTACAAAGTTTCGAAAGCAGCATAAGGGCCGTAACCGCGGCCTGGCGTTACGCGGTAGTAAGGTTTCTTTTGGGAACATCGCTTTGAAAGCGACTGGTCGTGGAAGGATTACCGCACGTCAAATTGAAGCTGCACGTCGAGCGATGACTCGTCACGTTAAGCGTGGCGGAAAAATTTGGATTCGTGTGTTTCCCGATAAGCCGATCACTGAAAAGCCTCTAGAGGTTCGTCAGGGTAAGGGTAAGGGTAACGTAGAGTATTACGTAGCACAGATCCAGCCAGGTAAGATCCTTTATGAAATGGAAGGTGTCGATGAAGATGTAGCGCGAGAAGCGTTTGCATTGGCGGCGGCAAAATTACCTGTGGCGACAACAATTGTAACTCGGACGGTAATGTAATGAAGACTAGCGAACTGAGAGACAAAAATGTTGAAGAACTGAACGAAGAGCTACTTGGCTTACGTCGTCACCAGTTCAATCAGCGTATGGAGCATGCAACGGGACAGATGAATCAGTCCCATTTGCTAAAGCAGGTTCGACGTGATATCGCCCGAGTGAAAACTGTGTTGAACGAAAAGAAGCAGGGTAAATAAGTATGTCTGAGCAAGCAGCTGAAACCAAAAAACGTGCTCTAATAGGTAAAGTCGTCAGTGCTAAGGCAGACAAGACTATTACCGTACTAGTAGAGCGTAAGGTAAAGCATCCTGTTTACGGTAAGTTCATTCGTCGTTCCACGAAGTTTCATGCACATGATGAAACGAATTCGTGTAACGAAGGAGATATCGTAACCATTGAAGAGTGTCGTCCACTGTCTAAAACTAAGTGCTGGCGCTTAGTTAAGTAGAATGTTGAAGCTAATTTAGCTTTGTGGATGTAATAATAGAAATTGCTTGTAGGTAAAGCTACAGCGTAGGTTTGGAGTGTACCGATGATTCAGACCCAATCGATGCTAGAAGTCGCCGATAATAGCGGTGCAAGACGGGTTCAATGTATTAAAGTATTGGGCGGTTCACACCGACGATATGCTCGTGTTGGCGATGTAATTAAAGTTACTGTGAAGGAAGCAATTCCTCGCGGAAAAGTAAAAAAAGGTGATGTGTTAAACGCAGTTGTTGTGCGCACTCGTCAATGTGTTCGTAGACCAGATGGCTCTGCGATTCGTTTTGATGATAATGCGGCAGTACTTCTTAACGCATCTAAGCAGCCTATAGGTACTCGAATATTCGGGCCTGTTACTCGCGAATTGCGTAATGAGCAATTTATGAAAATTGTTTCATTAGCGCCTGAAGTGCTCTAAGTAAGAGGGTTTCAAGATGTTGAAGATTAAAAAAGATGACGAAATAATCGTGATCGCTGGTAAAGATAAGGGTAAACAAGGGAAGGTGCTAACTGTACTAGACCAAAAGCTTATCGTGTCCGGAATCAATATGGTTAAGCGTCACACAAAGCCAAACCCTAATAAGGGTGTTGCTGGCGGAATTGTGGAACAGGAAGCTGCTATACAGGTTTCCAACGTAGCGATATACAATCCTCAGACTCAAAAAGCAGATCGTGTTGGCTTTAAAGTTCAAGAAGATGGTACAAAGGTTCGCTTCTACAAATCCACTAATGAAGTGATTGGTAGCTAACGGGTCGGATGAACTAGGTTAAAACGATGAGCAATTTGAAAGAATTTTACCAAAAAGAAGTCGTTGGCAAACTGCAAACACAGTTCGAATTCAAGAGTGTTATGGAAGTGCCTCGCATTACCAAAATCACTTTGAATATGGGCGTTGGTGAAGCAACTGCCGATAAGAAAGCCTTAGACGGTGCATTGAAAGATCTGACTGCAATCACTGGACAAAAGCCTCTTGTTTGTAACGCACGTAAGTCTGTTGCTGGTTTCAAGGTGCGTGAAGGCTGGCCGATCGGTGCGAAGGTGACTTTGCGCGGTGAAAGGATGTATGAATTCCTTGAGCGGTTGATCAGTATTGCGATTCCTCGTATTCGAGATTTCCGAGGTCTAAATCCAAAGTCTTTTGACGGTCGCGGTAACTACTCAATGGGCTTGAAAGAGCAAATTGTATTCGCGGAAATTGACTACGATAAAATTGATAAGCTTCGTGGGATGGATATTACTATTACCACAAGTGCAAAAAATGATGATGAAGGACGAGCTTTATTGCGCGCCTTTAACTTCCCGTTGAAGCAATAGGAATACGATTATGGCAAAGGTTTCGATGGTTGTACGCGAAAACAAGCGTAAAAAGGCCGTAGCAAAGTACGCGGTAAAGCGCGCTGAGCTAAAAGCGATTATCCGTAACCCAGCATCTTCTGAAGAAGAGCGTTGGGACGCACAGATTAAGTTACAGAGTCTACCTCGTGACTCATCTCCAGTTCGCCAACGTAATCGTTGTGGCCTAACTGGACGACCACATGGCTTCTATCGAAAGTTCGGCTTAAGTCGTAATAAATTGCGCGAAGCAGCGATGCGTGGTGAAGTACCTGGTCTAGTTAAGGCTAGCTGGTAAAGAGAATAACGGAGCAAACGAAACATGAGTATGCAAGATCCTTTGGCTGATTTGTTAACTCGAGTACGTAATGGTCAGATGGCCAGCCACGTATCGGTAACAATGCCCTCGTCTAAAATGAAAGTTGCTCTCGCAAATGTTCTTCAAAGTGAAGGTTTTGTAGAGAGTGTTACTGTTTCCAGCGAAGCAAAGCCAGAGCTTACGATAGCTCTGAAATACTTCGAGGGGAAGCCCGTTATTTCCAAGATAGAAAGAGTGAGCCGCCCAGGCCTGCGCATCTATAAGGGTAAGGATAGCCTGCCTAAAGTGATGGGTGGACTTGGTGTAGCGATAGTATCTACAGCACAGGGCTTAATGACCGACCGTGCAGCACGTAGTGCTGGCGTTGGCGGCGAAGTTTTGTGTTTCGTATCCTAATAGGTGAACGTCGATGTCTAGAATAGCGAAAGCCCCAATTAAATTACCTGCAGGTGTTGAGGTAAAGATAGATGGGCAAGAACTAAAAGTTAAGGGCGGTAAAGGCGAGTTATCTCTGTCTATCAACCCAAAGGTAAGTGCCACTTTTGCTGATAACGTACTTTCTGTCGCGCCGGTTGTTGAAAACAAAGACAGCTGGGCCATGGCTGGCACGATGCGAGCACTTGCAAACAACATGGTAACTGGCGTTACTCAAGGTTTTGAAAAAAAGCTTGAGCTAAAGGGCGTTGGTTATCGAGCACAAGTTAAGGGTAAAGTAATTAACCTTACATTGGGCTTCTCTCATCCAGTTGAATTTGCAGTTCCTGAAGGGCTTACTGCCGAAACACCTAGTCAGACAGAAATTATCTTAAAGGGTGCGGACAAGCAATTGATTGGCCAGGCTGCTGCGAATATTCGCGCATACCGTCCACCAGAGCCTTATAAGGGCAAGGGTATACGTTATGCTGATGAACATGTTCGTCGTAAAGAAGCTAAGAAGAAATAACAGTTGAGAAGATTAAGACTATGAGTGACAAAAAAGTAGCGCGTCTTCGCAGAGCAAAACGCTCACGTATGAAAATACGCGAACTCGGTGTCGATCGACTAACTGTACATCGCACACCTAGACACATTTATGCGCAAGTAATATCTAAAGATGGTGGCACTGTTATCGCAAGCGCCTCAACTCTAGAGAAAGATTTTGATGGAGCTACTGGTAATGCTGCAGCTGCTGCAATCGTAGGCAAGACTATTGCCGAGAGAGCAAAAGAAAAAGGTATTACTAGTGTAGCATTCGATCGTTCCGGGTTTCGCTATCATGGCCGTGTTGCGGCGCTGGCCGATGCTGCTCGTGAAAGCGGTCTAGAGTTCTAGAGGGTTTTAAATATGGCTAAAGTTGAAGATAAGAACGAAGGCTTCCAAGAAAAACTCGTTCAAGTAAATCGCGTAGCAAAAGTAGTAAAGGGTGGTCGAATTTTCGGTTTCACTGCGCTAACTGTTGTTGGTGATGGAAACGGTAAGGTTGGTTTTGGTCGTGGCAAGGCGCGTGAAGTGCCTACTGCGATTCAGAAGGCGTTGGAAGCAGCCCGTAGAAATATGGTTACTGTTGAGTTAAACGGCACCACATTACAACATCCGATAAAAGCATCTCACGGCGCATCAAAAGTATACATGCAGCCAGCATCTGACGGTACAGGCATCATTGCCGGTGGTGCGATGCGTGCAGTATTGGAAGTGGCTGGTGTTCAGAACGTACTTGCTAAGTGTTACGGATCAACCAACCCAGTAAACGTTGTTCGCGCAACTGTAAATGGATTGGCTGAAATGAACTCTCCAGCTGATGTTGCTGCTAAGCGTGGCAAGACTGTAGAAGAGATCTTGGGGTAAGTCATGAGCGAGAAGAAAACTGTTAAAGTTACTCAAATCAAAAGTTCAAGTGGTCGATTACCAAATCACGTCGCTTGTGTAAAAGGTTTGGGATTACGTCGCATCGGCCATACTGTTGAAGTGGAAGATACCCCTTCAGTACGTGGCATGATCAATAAAGTTTATTACATGGTTCGAGTTGAAGGAGAGTAACATGCAACTTAATTCACTCAGCCCAGCTCCAGGTTCCAAGCCTTCAGGCAAGCGTGTTGGTCGTGGTATTGGTAGTGGTCTAGGTAAAACCTGTGGACGAGGGCATAAAGGTCAAAAGTCGCGTTCTGGCGGTTCAGTAAAGCCAGGTTTCGAAGGTGGTCAAATGCCTTTGCAGCGACGTGTTCCTAAGTTCGGTTTCACATCACGAAAATCACTTGTGTCAGCAGAAGTACGTTTGTCTGAGTTGGCTAAAGTTGAAGGCGAAGAAGTAAGTCTTGAGACTCTTAAAGCTGCAGGGGTTGTTCGTAAAGATGTACGATTTGCTAAAGTAGTATTATCTGGTGAGATTGCTAGAAGTGTTACCTTGAAGGGCCTTAGGGCTACTAAGGGTGCCAGAGAAGCAATTGAAGCTGCAGGTGGTAAGGTAGAGGAATAATAAAGGTATGGCACAGAAGCCCCAACAACCAGCATTGCCGGCAGGCTCTCAAGCCGGATTAAGTGAACTATGGCAACGTATTAGGTTCGTTTTTTTGGCAATTTTGGTTTATCGGATTGGGGCTCACATTCCTGTCCCCGGTATAAACCCTGTACAGCTATCGCAGCTGTTTGAGCAACAGAAAGATACGATTCTAAGTCTTTTTAATATGTTTTCCGGTGGTGCACTGGAACGTATGAGTATCTTAGCTCTTGGTATCATGCCATACATTTCTGCCTCCATCATAATGCAATTGTTGCAGGCGGTGGTACCTCATCTAGAGCAGTTGAAAAAGGAAGGAGAGGCAGGGCGTCGTAAGATTTCTCAATATACCCGTTACGGTACGTTGGGTTTAGCACTGCTTCAATCGACCGGTATGGCTTTTGCTCTTCAAACACAAGGAATTACCCTTAGTACAGGTTTTGCGTGGCTGTTTCCAGCTATCGTAACACTTACGACTGGTACTTTGTTTTTGATGTGGCTTGGTGAACAGGTTACCGAGCGCGGTATAGGTAACGGCATATCCTTGATCATATTCGCGGGTATTGTGGCGGGTCTACCCGGAGCTATCGGTCAGAGCTTGGAGGCCGCTAAGCAAGGTGAATTGAATGGCGGTGTTTTACTCTTATTAGTGATAGTTGCTGTTGCGGTTGTGGGTTTTGTGGTCCTTATGGAGCGAGCTCAGCGTCGTATCACTGTCAACTACGCTAAACGTCAGCAGGGTCGAAGAGTTTATGCTGCACAGCAGTCGCACTTACCCTTGAAGATAAATATGGCGGGTGTAATACCCCCGATTTTCGCGACGAGCTTGTTATTATTTCCTGCCAGTATCGCGCAGTGGTTTGGTGAAGCTGAAAGCTTCGAATGGTTGCAAGATGTATCGCTAGCACTTGCTCCCGGGCAGCCATTGTACATATTATTATTTACCCTTGGGATTGTGTTCTTTTGCTACTTTTATACGGCAATTATGTTCAATCCGAAGGATGTCGCGGACAACTTGAAGAAGTCCGGAGCCTTTGTTCCTGGTATTCGACCTGGCGAGCAAACGGCGAAATATATCGATAGTGTTCTAGGTAGGTTGACATTGGTGGGTGCAATATATATAACCCTCGTGTGTTTACTACCGCAGATACTGCAAGCATTTGGCAACGTGCCTTTCTACCTAGGTGGAACCTCGTTGTTAATAGTTGTCGTAGTTGTAATGGACTTCATGTCGCAGGTTCAATCACATCTGATGTCTCATCAGTATGATTCAGTGATGAAGAAGGCCAATCTTAAAAACTACGGTGGCAAAGGGTTAGTACGCTAACCAACTGATAATAAGTCGTAACTTCGGAGACGAAAATGAAGGTCCAAGCATCAGTTAAGAAAATATGCCGCAATTGCAAGATAGTCCGTCGTAACGGAGCTGTTCGAGTGATTTGTAGCGCAGAGCCTCGTCACAAGCAACGACAAGGCTAAAATAAGGGCGTAATTTGCGTTATCTAGCAGAAAAGCAACGAATTGTTGCTTTTTTGGTTTGGTGGCGCTATTCTTTGCGCCCCTTGTATTAGGTGAAGAGTTTAGAAAGCTTCCAATGGAGTAAGATGAATGGCCCGTATAGCAGGCGTCAACATACCGGATAATAAACATGCGGTAATATCATTAACCTACATTTTCGGTGTAGGTTCCACTACGGCAAAGAGCATTTGTTCTGCTGTAGGTATAGAGCCATCTGTGAAGATCAGAGAGTTGACCGAAGAGCAGCTAGATAAGATCCGAGCAGAAGTATCAAAATATAACGTAGAAGGTGACTTACGTCGAGAAGTGTCCATGAACATCAAGCGTCTCATGGATCTACGATGCTACAGAGGCACAAGACATCGACGTGGTTTGCCTATGCGTGGGCAGCGTACCAAAACTAATGCCCGTACCCGTAAAGGGCCGCGCAAACCAATCCGTAAATAAGCTTAGAGATCAGGAAGAATAAGATGGCTAAAGCTAAAGCAGCAGCGCGGACCCGTAAAAAGGTCAAAAAGACAGTAGTTGACGGTGTAGCTCATATACACGCATCGTTCAACAACACAATTATCACGCTTTCAGATCGTCAGGGTAATGCTCTAAGCTGGGCAACCGCTGGTGGATGTGGATTCCGTGGGTCACGAAAGAGTACTCCATTTGCCGCTCAGGTAGCAGCAGAGAAAGCCGGCTTAGCCGCGCAAGAGTACGGACTTAAAAACCTAGATGTGATGGTTAAGGGGCCTGGACCAGGTCGAGAATCGGCGGTTCGAGCATTGAACTCTTGTGGTTACAAAATTAATAGCATCACGGATGTAACCCCTATCCCACATAACGGTTGTCGCCCACCCAAGAAGCGTCGAGTGTAACGGAGTCTGAAATGGCAAGATATTTAGGTCCCAAGTGTAAACTTTCACGACGTGAAGGTACCGACTTAGGTTTAAAAAGCGGCGTAAAAGCCCACGAAAGTAAATGTAAATCTGAAAAAACCCCGGGCGCCCAAAGCGACCGACGCGGACGTTTGTCCGATTACGGGTTACAGCTACGTGAGAAGCAAAAAGTACGTCGTACCTACGGTGTATTGGAGCGTCAGTTCAGAAATTACTACAAAGAAGCTGCTCGTAGAACAGGTGCGACTGGCGAAAACTTGCTTCAGCTACTAGAGTGTCGCCTAGATAACGTAGTTTATCGAATGGGTTTTGGCTCTACACGTGCAGAATCAAGACAGTTAGTAAGTCACAAATCGATCCAGGTTAACGGTCAAACCGTGAACATTCCTTCTTATCAGGTTCAACCTGGTGACGAAGTTTCTGTTCGAGAGAAGGCGACTAAGCAGCTACGTATCACGTCTGCGATGGAGCTTGCTGAGCAGCGCGGTTTTGTTGCTTGGATTGATGTTGATTCGAAAAAGAAAGCCGGAGTTTTCAGAGCGATCCCAGAGCGTGCAGAACTGCCGTCGGATCTTAATGAGAATCTTATTGTAGAGCTTTATTCTAAGTAAGCTAGCTTGAGGTAGTGCCTATATGCAGCGCTCAGTGAATGAGTTTTTAACACCTAAAACAATTGGTGTACAACAAATCAACGAAACCCAAGCAAAGGTGACATTGGAACCTTTGGAAAGGGGCTTTGGACATACCCTTGGTAATGCACTGAGACGCATTTTGCTCTCAAGCATGCCGGGAGCTGCAGTAGTCGAAGCTGAGATTGACGGTGTTTTACACGAGTACAGCACGATCGACGGTGTTCAAGAGGATGTGATTAACATTCTGCTAAATCTTAAGGGCGTCGCTATTTTGATGCACGAAAGAGATGAAGCAGTGTTGAGTTTGTCTAAGCAGGGCGCAGGCCCTGTAACGGCGGGCGATATTCAGCTTGACCACGATGTAGAAGTTATTAATAAGGATCATGTTATTGCCCATCTTAGTGATGGAGCGAGCATAAACATGAAACTTAAGATCGCGAAAGGTCGGGGCTATGAATCTTCAGCCAATCGCGTCGATGACGAAGAAACTAAGGCCATTGGCCGTCTGCAACTAGACGCGACCTATAGCCCAGTTCATCGTGTTGCTTATACAGTTGAAAGTGCACGTGTTGAACAGCGTACAAATCTGGATAAATTGGTTATCGATTTGGAGACGAACGGTACTATCGATCCAGAAGAAGCAATACGTCGAGCAGCGACGATTCTTCAACAGCAACTTGCAGTGTTTGTTGATCTTGAGAAAGACAATGAGCCAGAGCCAGAAGAGCAGCGGGAAGAAATTGATCCCATCTTGTTGCGACCTGTTGATGATTTAGAGCTGACTGTTCGCTCAGCGAACTGCCTTAAAGCAGAAAACGTTTATTATATTGGTGACTTGGTACAACGTACTGAAGTTGAGCTTCTAAAAACACCTAATTTAGGTAAGAAGTCTCTCACTGAGATAAAGGACGTACTCGCGTCGAAAGGGCTTTCACTTGGAATGCGTCTAGAGAACTGGCCACCAGGAAGCCTCAAAGACGATGATCGAGTGCTTAGAAAGCGTTAATTAAACCCCAATAGGCTGGTAGCTAAGAACTTGCCAGTCTATCGAAGTTGGAAGGAAGAGAGTGATGCGTCACCGTAAAAGTGGTCGTAAATTCAACCGAAATAGTAGCCATCGACAAGCCATGTTCCGTAATATGGCCGTGTCGTTATTCGAGCATGAGTTAATCAAGACTACTTTGCCTAAGGCGAAGGAGTTGCGTGGTATAGCAGAGCCTTTAATCACTCTTGCTAAAACTGACTCAGTAGCAAACCGTCGTCTAGCGTTTTCTCGTACTCGCAGCAAAGCCGCGGTAGGTAAGCTCTTTACTGACCTTGGTCCACGTTATCAGGAGCGCCCAGGAGGATACATACGTATTCTTAAGTGCGGTCTTCGTGCCGGAGATCAGGCGCCAATGGCGTATGTAGAACTTGTTGATCGTCCTTTGCCAGTAGCAGAAGATGAAAGCGAAGATTAAGCACGCTTCGCAGCAAGAATAATGACAATGCCGGGATTTCCCGGCATTGTCATTTCTGGGTGTTGAGTAATATCAAATTTTGGAAATAATTGTCATGTCATATACCTCGTTTAATCCGGTCCCTAGAACGCTAATGGGCCCCGGGCCTTCTGATATATCACCGCGTGTTCTTGCCGCGTTGTCCCGTCCTACCATTGGCCATTTGGATCCGCAATTCATTACGATGATGGACGAGGTTAAATCCTTGCTCCAGTACGCTTTTCAAACCAAAAATGAGCTTACCATACCTGTATCTGCACCTGGTTCTGCTGGTATGGAAACATGTTTTGCTAATCTAGTTGAGCCCGGCGATACCGTTATCGTTTGTCAGAATGGGGTTTTTGGTTCTCGCATGGCCGAAAATGTTACGCGTTGTGGCGGTAAGCTTGTTTTGGTTGAGGACGAGTGGGGTGAGGCGGTTGACGCTGAAAAGTTAAGGGAGGTGTTGGCCTCGAATCCAGAAGCTAGCATCGTGGCCTTTGTACACGCAGAAACGTCAACAGGCGTAGAATCTGACGTTAAGGCTCTCTGCTCTATTGCGGATGAGTTCGGGTGTCTAACAATTGTTGACGCTGTAACCTCATTGGGGGGCATTGAGTTGCGTGTTGATGATTGGGGTATTGATGCTATTTATTCAGGCACTCAAAAGTGCCTATCTGCACCTCCAGGGATATCCCCGGTGAGCTTCAATGAAAAAGCGATCAAAAAGATCACTTCTCGAAAGGTCCCTGTGCAAAGTTGGTTTCTCGATCTAAACCTCGTAATGGGATATTGGGGCGGCGGGGCGAAGAGGGCATATCATCACACTGCGCCGATCAATGCTCTGTATGCTCTTCATGAATCCTTGGTGCTACTGCAGGACGAAGGGCTAGAAAGTGCTTGGGCTCGGCATGCTAAACACCACAACGCTTTGCGTGTTGGTTTAGAAGCGTTGGGGTTGCAATTTGTCGTTGAAGAATCGCTCCGTTTACCCCAGCTAAATGCAGTTGCTTTGCCTGATGGTGTTGACGAAGCGGCTGTGCGAGGTGCTTTGTTAAACAAATATAACTTGGAAATAGGGGCTGGGCTTGGCAAGTTTGCAGGCAACCTTTGGCGAATTGGCTTGATGGGGTATGCTGCAAATGAAGCTAATGTAAGGTTATGTGTTTCTGCATTGGATGCTGAGATTGGTGGGAAAGGCTTAGGTACGGTGGCCGTTAATAATTATTACCAAGGCTGATCGATATAGACGCGGCCGTTCCCAGCGGTCGCTTTCTCTAAACTGTGCTCTAGCCCATAGAAATCCGTTGCTTATGGATTAAGATGTAGGTAAGTGTGGGCGAATCTGTTCTGTTTTGATGGTCTATACTAAAGACATGTTTTTACTACCAAATGGTTTCGGGGTGGGATTGTGATAAGAAATAGGTGTTCTGCATTAGGCCTGGTGGCCGTTCTAGGGATGGTTTTTAGCGCCAATGTTTTTTCTACAATAGTTGGCAATGCCGTGTTTGATGATGTCGTGTACTTCGCTGAAGATGGAACTGATTCTGATTTGTTGCTTCGGTACGATATAGCGACAGGGTCGACGTTAAGCAGTTTTACCCTTTCTGAAGCGCCAACCGCGATAGCGGCTGACGATTTGGGCGTGTATCTTGCTATAGGAAAGAGTCTCTATCGCTATACTTTCTCTGGGAACACTGCAACAGCGACTTTGCTGCGTAATTTTGCGAAGGAAATCAAGCAGATCCACCCTGTGTCAAATTACCTGTTAGTGGTTGCAGGAAACCCAAATCAAACAGTTGCTGTGCTTGAGCGAGCTGATGGGGTGTTTGTCGAGGAGACAGAGTTCCTGGAAGATGAATTCGGTATCATTGGTGGAATTCATTACAGCCCTGGAAGTGGGAACCTCATAGTTAACTTTGCTGAAGCCGTTGATGGAACGGTTTTTCTCACAATGTCTTTCGATACCTCGTCTGGAGACCTGGGTGCGTATACTGATTCGCTTGTCGCTGCTTTTTCTTCACCCTTTTATTCTGAAGGAGCAAATTTAATTGTTGGTGAAAATGGTGAAGTTGTCGAATTTAATACCACCAACGTGGTGGATGTTAGCCCGGTTGCTGACTCTGATAGCCCGCTGAAAGCCTTGCTATCCCATGAATTTTTTTATTCTGATGGGGTTATAAAATTCGCTTTCGATGATACAGATTCAATGTTGGTAGGTTCGACTATCGATAACTCGTGCCATGGATACGATGGTGGCACTACTATCAGGCGTTTGGCTTCAGGTGCGTCTGGGGGGGTAGGTTTTACAGCCACAGATATCTACGATGTAAATGCTAATATTCACACACTAGTCGCTGATGGGGCTGACTATTTAATGTTTTCAGGAGAGTCATCTGCGCTTACGATGCAGCGGTTAGATGATCTAGATGACCCAGAATTCTTTGGGTCTGGCGACTTTACTCCACTGACCGTCAATTTTACACCAGATCAACATTTAAGTGCGGTGAGTCGCGATGGTGATGTGCTAATGATGCATATAGAGGCGACATGTGATCGCCATATTGTTCGTTGGGATATGGCAAATCAAATGTATCTTTCATCAGTAAATATGCAACTAAATAAACCGGTCGATGTTTCTTATGGTGCAGAGGAGAATCAGTTTTACTCACTTAGTAATGTATCCGAAGCGCTATACCTTCGATATGTTGATTTTGATGTCACTCCGCCTGTTCAGAGTGTAATGTCGGGCTTTTCCCCACATGCAGGGGTGGGGAACCAGGTGGTAGCTACCGATGATCATGTGGTGCTGAGTTATAATGATGAGGGGGAGATGTTAGTAGTATTCAATACGGATGGTACTCAAGCTCAAGCACCTTTTGCGAATACCGGAGCGGCATGGGATGTGGCGGTTTGGGATTCGAACAACGACCGGGTGTTTTACCTTTCTGATAGCTCATTGTTTTCTGTCGTTATTGCAGCTGATGGAAGTTTTGGTGTTGAAGTTAAGTCTTTAGATTATGGTGTTACCCAGGAAGCGTCGACGGATAGTGAAATCGTACTAAACGGTGACGGCACTTTGTTGATGGTGGGTGGTGTTCTATACAATGCAGCTACTCTAGCTAAAGTGGATGCAATCCAAACTGATGCTAATTTAGCGACGTGGCTTAGTACAACCGTATTTGCTCTAAATGAAGGGGATGAGTCAGACCTTGAAAAGTCAGAAAGGAATATAGGTACTGACCCACATTTTGGTTTGCCTACGAGTACTGAGCTAGATGGTACAAATGTTTTACTGTTTACAATGGTCCAGGATGGGGTCTCTGTGCCGTTTACGCTGAATGTTGATAGTTCTACAAATGCGCTAATTTATAGAACCCATGGTACAACATCGACGACTGCGACTAGTGTGACGCTAGGTGGTAATGGGAGTTCAGGGGATGGTGCTGATTCAACAGACACTACAACTACTGAAACTACAGCAGAGCCAATCGGGGGAACTGGAGGTGGTGGCATTGGGTTGTTTACCCTTCTGCTGCTTGCTACTGGTGTGAGTGCGCGGCGCAAATACTGCTAGGCAGAGATATTAAAAAAGGCGCGTTTATCGCGCCTTTTTTAATAGTGGCCTTAGGAATTGGCCAGTATAGGATGCTTTTTCTAGCGCGATGTCTTCTGGAGTACCAGTTGCAATTATCTGACCGCCACCACTGCCACCTTCTGGTCCAAGATCGACGACCCAATCTGCGGTTTTCACTACATCGAGGTTATGTTCGATGATGACTACAGTATTCCCCTTGTCCCGAAGGCGATGCAAAACAATGAGGAGCTGCTGTATATCATGAAAATGCAAACCAGTGGTGGGTTCATCTAGGATATAAAGCGTGTGACCGGTATCCCGTTTTGATAGCTCTTTGGCGAGTTTTACACGCTGCGCTTCGCCACCGGATAATGTAGTCGCTGCTTGCCCGAGACAAATATAAGATAATCCTACGTCAACCAACGTTTGGAGTTTCCGCGCTATGGCTGGAATATTATCAAAAAACTCCCTCGCATCTTCCACCGTCATTGAGAGTGTTTCGTGAATGCTTAGCCCTTTATATTTGATTTCCAGGGTTTCTCGATTGTAACGTTTACCCTTGCAAACGTCACAAGGTACGTATATATCGGGTAGAAAGTGCATTTCTACTTTAATAACCCCGTCACCCTGGCACGCTTCACAGCGACCGCCTTTGACGTTAAAGCTAAAGCGACCTGGTTTATAGCCTCGACTCCTTGCTTCTGGTGTACCAGAAAATAGCTCCCTGATCGGTGTGAAGATACCTGTGTACGTGGCGGGATTAGAGCGGGGGGTTCTGCCGATTGGGCTTTGGTCTATATCGACTACTTTGTCGAGGAGGTCCAGCCCTTCCACCGATTCATATGCTTCTGGTTTCAGTGTGGTTGCACCATTTAGGGCTGTCGCGCTTAGGGGGTAGAGTGTGCTGTTGATAAGGGTGGATTTTCCTGAGCCAGAGACTCCGGTGACACATGTCATAAGGCCTAAAGGAATATTAAGTTCTACATTCTGTAAGTTGTTTCCATTGGCTCCAGTAATTGTGAGCTGTTGGTTCAAGTCTTGCTCTACCCGTTGTTTGGGGACCTCAATAGATTTTGTGCCTTTTAGGTATTTACCGGTAAGTGATTTTCGGCATTTCATTATGTCCTCCACGCTGCCAGCGCGAATGATTTCTCCTCCGTGAACACCCGCACCTGGGCCTATGTCAATGACATAGTCAGCTGCTCGAATTGCATCTTCATCATGCTCTACTACGATGACTGTATTGCCCATATCGCGTAATCTGGTTAGCGTAGTGAGCAGCCGTTCGTTGTCGCGTTGATGGAGGCCTATGGAGGGTTCATCAAGAATATACATTACGCCCACAAGCCCTGCACCTATCTGACTGGCTAGGCGTATGCGTTGTGCTTCGCCGCCGGACAGCGTCTCAGCTTTGCGGTTCAAAGTGAGGTATTCGAGCCCAACGTTAGTTAAAAAGAGCAGCCGTTCTCGGATTTCTTTAAGTATCTTTTCTGCTATTTCACCCCTTTTTCCCGCAAGATGTAAATCGGAAAAGTACTGTAGGGCGTCACCAACAGGTAACTGTACGACATCGGGTAGATTGTGGTCGTCGATAAATACGTGGCGGGCGGGTTTGTTCAGCCTAGACCCACCACACTCTTCACAGGACGCAGTAATTAGATATTTGGATAGCTCTTCTCGAACAGCGCTCGATTCAGTGTCTCGATAACGCCTTTTCATATTGGGGATGATGCCCTCGAAAGGGTGGTTGCGAGTAGTCACATCACCTCGGTCATTCAAATAATAGAATGCAATAGATTCATTTTCACTGCCGTGCAAAATGGCTTTTTTGACTTTTTTTGTGAGTTTTTTGAACGGTTTGTCGATCTCGAAACTGTAGTGCTCGGCGAGTGATGTGAGCATCTGGAAGTAATAAATGTTGCGTTTATCCCAGCCTCGAATTGCACCTTCAGAGAGGCTTAAGTTAGGGGAAACAACAATACTCTCTTCGTTAAAGAACTGAGTTGCTCCTAACCCGTCGCAAGATCCGCATGCGCCGGCAGGGTTGTTAAAGGAGAATATGCGAGGCTCTAATTCACTTAAACTGTAATTGCATATAGGGCAGGCAAACTTAGATGAAAAAAGCTGACTATCGGATTCATCATCCATGTTGCTGATAAGAACTGTACCGTCCGCCAAGATGAGCGCAGATTCAATGGACTCAGCTAGCCGTATCTCTATCCCTTCTTTGAGCTTTATTCTATCGACAACAACTTCTATGGTGTGTTTTTTGTTTTTCTCCAGAGCGGGGGCTTGGTCTAGCTCAACAGTAATTCCGTTAATTCTTGCCCGAATAAAGCCGTCGCTTTTTAACTCTTCAATTAAGTGTAGGTGCTCCCCTTTCTTATCCTTAATAACAGGAGCAAGGATCATTATTTTTTCACCTTGTGAGCGTTCGAGGACAGCATCAACCATTTGGCTGACTGTTTGCGCCTCTAAGGGTTCGTGATGATCCGGGCACGTTGGTGTGCCTACTCGAGCAAAAAGAAGTCGAAGGTAATCATAAATTTCAGTGATGGTGCCAACGGTTGATCTAGGATTATGCGAGGTGCTTTTTTGTTCGATGGATATGGCAGGAGAGAGCCCTTCAATATGGTCAATATCGGGCTTTTCCATCAGCGATAGAAACTGTCGAGCGTAGGTTGATAGCGATTCTACGTAACGACGCTGGCCTTCTGCGTAGAGGGTGTCAAATGCAAGCGAGGATTTTCCAGAACCGGAGAGTCCGGTAATGACAATAAATTTGTCTCTAGGAATGTCTATGTTGATATTTTTTAGATTGTGGGTGCGGGCACCGCGAACAACAATTTTATCCATGATTTGACGCCGAAATTCAAAAAAGAAAATAGTATATATTTATACAGGGGTTATAGGCTACCGTTAGTTTTGCATGAAAACTGACGGGTCCTATTATCCTGGTATCGAATGTGTTTTGTCATGGGGCATTTGGTGCTAAAATCGTCGCATTTCTCTCACTACACCTAAGGTTGCTCTATATGAGCCCAATCGAAATACGTGCAACGCTGTCTCTGGCGGGGTTGTTTTCGCTTAGAATGCTCGGTTTGTTTATGATTTTACCGGTTTTTGCTATCTATGGTGCGGAGTATGATGGCGCGACAGCCCTATTGGTGGGCATTGCAATTGGAGCGTACGGTCTTACCCAGGCGGTGTTACAGATTCCGTTTGGTTTGCTATCGGATAGGGTCGGAAGAAAGCCGATTATTGTTTTTGGGCTGATCTTGTTTTGTGCGGGTAGTATTCTGGCAGCAACAGCTGAGTCTATATATGGCGTTATAGCGGGGCGGGCTTTGCAGGGGGCAGGGGCGATCGCAAGTACCGTAATGGCCTTGTTAACTGACCTGACAAGCGATGAGAATAGAACGAAAGCGATGGCGAGTGTGGGGGCAAGCATTGGAGTTTCGTTTTCTATCGCTCTGGTGCTCGGGCCGGTTCTGGCGTCGTTAATGGGGATTGCTGGTATCTTTTGGCTGACAGCGGTATTGGCAGTGGTTGGGATATTGGTCGCATTGTTTGTTGTACCTGCGCCAAAGACAAACCAAACCCATCGCGATAGTCGCCCGGTGATCGGGCAGTTTTGGGAAGTGGCAAGAAGTAAGGAGCTATTTCGCCTCAACATAGGGGTGTTTATGCTCCACCTATTTATGACGGCATGTTTTGTTGTGCTGCCGTTGCTTTTGCTTAATGAAATAGAGTTGCCGCATGAGCAACACTGGATGGTGTACTTCCCAATATTGTTAGTTTCTTTTATCGCGATGGTGCCACTGATGATTATCGCAGAGAGTCGACGAAAAATACGACAAGTGTTTTTGCTTGCGATAGCGATGTTAGCCATATCTTTGGGGGCTTTATCACTTTGGCACTCAAGTCTTGTGAGTTTGTGTGCCGGACTATTTTTGTTTTTTTGGGCCTTTAACCTATTGGAGGCCATGTTGCCGTCAATGGTGAGTAAAATAGCGCCAGCGGGTAGCAAAGGCACATCGATGGGAGCTTATTCAAGTAGTCAATTTTTGGGTGCTTTTTTTGGTGGTTTGTGTGGCGGTTTTGTTTATGGCGAGATGGGGTTAAGTAGTGTTTTCTTGATATGCAGTATGTTAGCCTTGCTATGGTTTATTATCGCATTTGGTATGCAACAACCACGGTTTTTGCATAGTTATCGAGTGGTGCTTAATGGCGTTCAAGCCAGTGATTCCGACCTGATTCGGCGCTTTTTGGAAGTTGAGGGGGTTGAAGAGGCAATTATTGCTGCTGATGAAAATGCAGCATATTTAAAAGTGGATAAGAATTGTTTGGATGACGAGCATTTAGGCCTCATTTCGAATGCTGCTGCATGAAATGAAGCCGTAAGTTTGAAAATAGCGTAAAATATATTGTAAATACAGGCGACGATACCGTCCCGTAATAAAGAGGAATTTGAGCATGGCCAGAAGAGGCATCAATAAAGTTATCGTCCTTGGTAACTTAGGCAATGATCCAGAAACACGTTATATGCCCAATGGTAATGCGGTAACGAACATTAGTGTTGCTACCAGTGAGTCGTGGCAGGATAAGCAGTCTGGGCAAAATCAAGAGCGTACCGAGTGGCATAAAATTGTATTCTTTAATCGCTTAGCGGAAATTGCTGGAGAGTACCTAAGAAAGGGCTCGAAAGTATATGTTGAAGGTGCCTTGCGAACTCGAAAGTGGCAAGATCAAAGCGGTAACGATCGCTATAGTACTGAAATTGTCGCTAGCGAAATGCAAATGCTGGACTCTCGTGGAGAAGGGCAATCGGGTGGTAGCATGGGTGGTTACGATCAAATGTCAGAAAGTCGGCCGCCTCAATCAGCGCCTCAGCAGCAAATGGGTGGAGCTCCACAACAGCAGCAACAGTATTCTCAATCGGCACCTCAGCAAGCGCCGCCGCAGCAGTATTCCCAGGCGCCGCAACAGCAAGCGCCTCAGCAGCCTGCACCTAGCCCTGCGAGTTCAGAATTTGAAGATGATATTCCGTTCTAAGTGATCTGCGCTTTTAAAAGCTGTTGCGATGAACAATAAAAAAGGCCGTTTAAGGCACTGCTGTCCCACAGTTAGAGATCATAAAGCGAGCCCCATTTGGGGTTCGCTTTTTTTACATCTCGGCGG
>MAAC01009498.1_pt1 | contig 22761 bp, 15 predicted proteins | sample 1115981 | NCBI WGS metagenome assembly MAAC01 (sample SAMN04961126, study PRJNA320927) | seawater metagenome | isolation source: sample BD02T64 sea water enriched with oil for 64 days | place: USA:Gulf of Mexico | collected 2013-07-27
AAATATAGCAGCCAAATATAGCGACCAAATTATCATGTTTAAGAAATTCTTTAAGCCAAAATGGCAGAGTGCAAAACCACAAGTTCGAATCCAAGCAATTAGTAATCTTAACATTGAAGATGGGGATGATCTTCATGTGCTGGATTTGTTAGCAAAAGGTGATATAGAGGCAAGTGTACGTTCTGTTGCATACCAACGAACGGTGGATACAGGGAAATTGCTGTCTTATATTCAGCAAGAAAAAGATACCAGTGCACAGCAATCGGCAATCAATCATTTGTTAACGTTGTTAAATGATAATGATGTGGCGCTTGATGCTCGCTTGGAGGGTATCGTAAAAGGGCTGGATACGAAGGCGCAGGCTTCCCTAGTAGAAAAAACTAAAAATATTGAACTTGGATTGTTTGCACTTGAAGGAATTAAAGAAGAATCTGTTTTGCAGTTATATGCGACAAGCCTGTCATTGACTCGTTTACGTCAAACTGCGGCAGAGCGATTGGAAACAGAAGCGGTTCTGGAAGCGGTGTTAAAGGACAGTAAAGGTAAAGATAAAAGTGTTTACCGGATTATTAAAAATAAGCTAAATACGATTCATGATGTTCAGAAGCAAGCAGATAATCGTGATGAGCAATTGGATGAATTGTGTAAAAGTGTAGAAACGTTAGCTAGAATGCCATTTGACCCTATGTATATTGCCAAATTGGATCATTTGAAAAAACAATGGACACGGATGCAAAATTTTGCAAATACAGATATTAAACAGCGATTTCAGCGAGCCAGTGAGCTTTGCCGTCAGACGGTTGATACTAGTACGGCAAAAGAAAATGAACAGCGAGAAACTGATCAGTTGTTGCGTGAGGCCTCACAAGAACGTATGGCAGCCTGCGATCAATTGGAAGAAGCGTTAAAACAGATTGAAGCAAAAGCAGCGTTGGATGCGGAGGACGTACCTGCATTACTTGCATTGCTACGTACACAGCAAGTTCGCTGGGATGAGGCTGCTTTAGTGAATGCATCGGCGCCAGATGAGCGTAAACGATTTAATCGAGCGTTATTTGAATTGGAAAAAATTGTTGCTGCGGTTGCCGCGTTGAAAGAACACGGTGAGGCGCTAGAGCAAGTTATTGAAAAAATCTTGGATTTAGCGACTGAAAAACCGTCAGCGGGAATGAAAGGGTTAAAGAAAACATTTGATCGTTTGTCGGCAGCTATTCAATGGCCAGAAGTTATTGCAAAACCAGACGTGCTTGTGTTGAAGGATAAAGCCGCTGCACATTTTGAGAATATTAAAAATGGGCTGGCAGCAAAAGAAAAAGAAGCTGTCGCTAAGCTGACGGGTGTGCTGGATAATTTGCGAGATGAGGTAGAAAAAGGAAACCTTAAAACCGCCAATAAATTATTACGTGATGCTAATCGGCACATAAAGCATATGCCGATAAAACAAGGAGCAAGCCATCAGCAAACAGTGCGAGAGCTTACTTCAAAAGTGAATGAGCTTAGAGATTGGCAAGGTTATGCATCGGCCCCGAAAAAAGAACAGCTGTGTGAGGCCATGGAATCATTGGTTGGTGAGGAAATGGACCCTCAAGCGTTAGCCAATCGTATTAAACGTATGCAGTCTGAATGGAAAATATTAGGGGCATCGCCCGATAGTCAGGCGATATGGGAACGTTTTAAGCTAGCATCAGATAAAGCCTATGAACCTTGTCGGGAGTATTTTGATAAGTTGTCAGAAGTACGCTCGGGAAATTTGCAATCACGTAAAAATGTTGTTCAGCAAATTAGTGATTATATTTCACAGCTAGATTGGAATGTTGCAGATTGGCGTGCAGTTAACGAAGTCTATGAGGTGGCTAAGCAAGAATGGCGTCGTTATTCTCCGGTGGATCGTAAAGATGGTAAGTCTGTTCAAGATCAGTTCAATGATTTGTTGCAACAATTGCGCGATCGTCTGGATCAAGAATTTACAAAAAACGAAAGCCAGCGTAAGCAGTTAATCGAAACGGCAGAAGCTTTAGTTAAGCAAGAAGATTTGCAAGATGCGATCGAGAAAGCCAAGCGATTACAGCAACAGTGGAAATCCGTAGGTGTCGTTTCCCGTCGAGAAGATGCTAAATTATGGCGTAAGTTTCGTTCCGTATGTGATCAGGTGTTTGCTCGTCGTGAACAGGAACGACAAGCTGCGACGACAGAACGTGATAATAATTTTACCGATGCATTATATTTGTGTGAACAGCTTGAGCAGTTAGCAGAAAGTGACGTAATGGATTTGGATGCCTGCAAGTCGGATTACGATAAATTGCACGACAAGTTTTCTCAGCTTAGTGGGTTGCCAAAAGAAAAAGTACATGAGGTTAAAAAACGATTTAATACGGCAAGTGACGCCTGTAAATTGTTGTTTGTAGGTGCTGAGAAATTAAAACAGCAAGATCAGATGGTTGAAGTGTGGCGTAAAGTCTCGCTATGTGATGAACTAGAGACCAGTGTTATGTCTGGCGTGGAAGGCGATCTGTTTGGCGGTGACGATGTGGAGTGGGGCAGTGAGTTAGAATTGCCTAAAGGTATGAAAGGCCTTGAACAGCGTTATCAGAAATTAAGCGCATTGGCACAAAGCGCTGATGTGATTGCAGATGAACTTTTACAGGAGAACGCAGAGAAGCTGAAAGAAATAACGGTACTTTTGGAAATTGAGTCTGGATTGGAAACCCCTGCCGATGAAAAGCAATATCGAATGCAGCTTCAAGTTTCTCGCTTGTCCGGAGGGCTTGGTGGACGTAAAGATCATAACGATGGGCGGGGAGCTTCAGTGTTACAAGCGTTGAGTGATTGGTGTAATGTTGGGCCTGTAGAGGCTGGTGTTAGAGGGCAGTATATGGCACGACTCAAAGCGGCATTGGAAACAATAGGGTAAGAGTTACAGACATAAAAAAAGCGCCGATTGGCGCTTTTTTTATGTCTGTAACATTATGGGTTTGCAATTAAGTTTATGTTCGCAGGAAGCTCTTGGCCTGAAATTTTGTGCTCAAACATGACAAGGGCGCTAGTGCTGGATACGGGGGTGTTTTCATTTACAAGAATGTCTACGGTGTAATTTTTATTGATGTTGTCCTTTGTAATATTAATCCAGCCTGCCGTATTAATATCTATCATATTGGTAATGTCATATAGCTCGCTGCTGATATTTGTACCATTGTTTGAAAAATTAAAAATGCGATCTTGATCGTAGGTTTCATTTGTCGTGTCTTCTGGGGGACTTGGCGCTGGAGAAGCTCCACTTTTGACAAAGGTGATAGGGTGGGGCAGTTCATTTATCGCAGATATAGTATGTGTGAATTTAAGGGCTGAGTCGTCACTTTGGCCGTTGGTATAGTCTACGTCTCTGCTGATAATGCCTATCCCTGGTACTAGGTTTAGAGTGTCTCTTAATAGGAATGAAAAAACTTCAGAAGAAAGTTCAGGGATGGTGATCGCAAGGTTTATTGCAATGACTATTTTCTTTGATTGGAATTGACCAATGGCAGATGTTAGCGTTTGGTTTGCAGTCCACTGTGAGGTTGATGAGTCGAGTATTGTTGCGCTTATGTCGCGAGTGATAGGGAGACCTAACACGCGTGCTGTCAGAGTTGCAGTAGCAGTACCTCCGGCTTCTATTTGATTCTCGATTATATCTTGTTCTTTTTTCCATATTAGGATTGGAGGTGAAAATCGGATCGTGTTAAAGGAAATGTTGGTGGCGGGAGCATTGTCAGGAATGCTGAAAACACCATCTACACCGTGAAGTAGAATTTGTTCAGGAGTGCTAGAAAAAAATTGCGTTATATCGCCATAATTTACAGCGTAAATGTCTGTAGTTTCATCAGGTAACGCAGTACTTTTTGTTACTTCTAGGCTTTTTCCATCATCATATGCAATTGTTGTGTTTTCAATTAGTGGTAATAACTCATGCTGGGTTGCTATGAACGGGGGGATTGCTTCTTCTTCACCAGCATTAGCTTCGTCTTCGCTATTATCTTCATTTTCACCTGTGTTGGTGCCTGACCCCGTGTCGATTTGTTCAACAGCAGCATCAGATCCACCTCCGCCTCCACCACAGGCGGACGTAAACAACGCTAAAGACGCAATTAAGATTGCTCGAACCAAAAATTCTACAGGCATAGGATATCGCTCAGTCGGAGGTTTTTATTATATGCCTACATACTAACGAATCGTATTGTAAACAACTGTTGGCAAATTGTGTCTTTTGGGTGATGCATGTGCAGGCTATGACGTTTGTTGAATAGTCATGAGGAAGGTGGTTATTATAGGTAAATGTTTGAAATATAAAAAATAAATACTTACCTATAACAAGCTAAATCAGATTAACCAATTTCTTTACGAATTCTCTGACAACCTTGACTTAAGAACGAGGCAAAGGATTTGTTTGATGTGGATACGTTCACTCGTTCGATCATGTCGTCTCGAATTGAGAGTGATACCTTGCAGCTTTTGGCAGCCATACCCTTCGAATTGTCAAAATAAACCCAAGTTTTAGCGCCAGAGGCAAGTTCATTACGTCGGTTTGGTAGTCCTAGTCGTGTCTTTACAAAGGCAACAGGTTTACCGGTTAATATAGAGATGATGTCATCGCTTTGTTCTTTAACGGCGGGGTTAATGCAATCGCCAATGGATACAGAGCATAAGGAGTTGGATACAAAGCCGCCTTTTTCTGGAGCAAGGCTAGCGCAGCCACTTATAATCAGTGAGAGAATACAGGCGAATAGAATCTGAGTGGTTTTCATATGAGGCATCCCTTTTATTATTATTATTTTTAATAGCCTTAACAGCACAGCGCCTCATTGTGTCCGATAGTGCTAATGAATTGCAAGTATTAGTATGCAGAAGGTGGAGACTCCATCCATTGGATCATGTCGTCCACGCAGTTGTCGTCTAGCTCTATGCCTACTAAGTATTTGTTTTCATTGGGTGTTTTGCTGGTCCAGCGAACAATTCCACTGATTAGAATACGCTCATCTCCGGTTTCATGATTAATCCATAGGGCAATTTCAGACTCGATTAATACCTCGAAATCCAGCATAACCTGCAGTCCATGTGCAGAAACATTGACCGTATTACAGGTTTTTAGATCGTTACTGAAGCCTGCCACTTGGGATGAGGTAATGGACTTAATAAATAAGGTGTTTTCATGGTCGGCGCGGGGAGCAATTCGGCGCTCTTCATAAGATTCTGTCATTGTGAGCATCTGGTTAATTAAAGTAGATAGATTTTAAAGTATAGCCGGTTTGTGGCCCATTGCTGTTACAGAATGTTAGCGAGTTGGCAATTCAACACAAAAAGAAACACCTGATTTTTCAACATTGTTACACGCCGATAATTGCCCGTGATGATGCTGGGCTATCAGTTTTACAATATACAGCCCTAAGCCAAGATGGGGAGTGTCCGTTTTTTCTTTGCGAATGCTTACCATCGAATCAAATAATTGTTGTTGCATATTGTCAGGCAAGAGAGGGCCCGTGTTATCAACTGTTAAACGCAGACTTTTTTCTGTTGCTGTTAGTGCTAATAATATTTCAGAATTTTTTGGTGCAAAGTCAGTCGCATTATCAATTAGCTTATCCAGCATTTGTGCAATTAATTCTGGTGCGCAGTGTAAGGTTACTTCTGATGTGGCAGTGTTGGATTGTGAATTGAAGGTGAAAGTAAAGTCGGGATAAGTATCTTGGTAGGCAAGGCATATCTCATGCATTAAATATCTAATATCGACGGGATGAATATCGCTGTGTTGGATAATTTGTTCGACACGACTGGCTTCACTCATTGCATTTAGGATCAAACGTAATCGCTCCAATCCTTCTTCCGCACGATGTAAATAACGTTGATGCTTTTCAGTGTCATTGGCGTCAACTATTTTTAACATTTCAATGGAAGACTTGCTGATGGTAAGAGGGGTTCTTAGCTCATGCGCTAATTTTCCAGACAGTGTTTCCAAGTAATGATTGTAGTCTTGAATGCGTTGCAGTAATACCGCATAACTTCGAGATAAATCTCCAATCTCATCCTTGGAATTGCTAGCAGAAAAGGGCTGAACTTTACCATCGTGAGAAACCGCTTTTTCGGCTTGGTTTCGAAGGCTTCTAATGCGATAGGATAAAATACTGGCAAATCCTAATAGAACTAATGCAGAAAGCGCAGCAGTTGTTAGGCTGAGATTAATAATGCGCAGTAATGCATTGTTGGTGAGTGATAATAATGCGTTGCTTGATTGCGTTAATATTACATAACCAATGATTTCTTGTGAGTCGTTATGATGTATTGGATTAATGACAGACAATATCGATCGTTGTGAGTGAGAAACTCTATACCATTGGTTTTGATGGCGAGTGAGGATTTCTAGGGGAATCTCTTGTTTTGATTGGCTTAACTGGATTGATTTATATGGCCAAATAGGCAAAGAATTTGAAGGGCTTTTTCCTTCAATGACACTTTCCATTATATACCGGTAGAAGCGACTAAGTGCAGATTCCCATAGGGTTGGTGGTGATTTCATGATTTCATTGTTTAATGTAGTACTGTTTTTTCCATTGCTGCTGTTGTTTTGGATTTGAGGAGACAGCATCCATCCCTTGTGGTTCACAATAGCTATGTCCCAGGATGGTTGTTGAAATGCTGATAATTTATCAGTTAATGAAAAAATTGGCTGCAATAATGTTAGCGTGTTCGATGTAAGTGTTGGATTAATTACAGTGTTTTTAATATTGTTTGTATCAAAAATTGAAAACGCTATATTCCCCTTTAGTAAACTTAGAGGAATGCTTAGCTCTATATTATATCCAGAACTATTGTCTGTGGACATCTCTTGCCAATAACCCTGAATGCGCTGGGATGGGGCAAGTGCTTCCCAGGTTGTTTTTTTCTTTATGCTATTATTTTTGGTATTTTTATTTGTAGAGTGATAATTTGTTGCTGCTTGAATGCTGCCTTGTCCACTTGTGTACAGAACAATGGTTTGTTGCTGTTGTTTTTCACCAATAGTGATTTTCAGGTGATCGTTATGAGTAGGTGATGGTGATCCAGGGCGGTGATATACAATGTTACTGTCTTCAATGTGAAAAAATAGTAATAAATTCTTTTTGTTGGTGGATACCTTGAAATAGCTGTTGGTATCTTTGGCTGTTATTTTGGAGTCTGAAAAAGATAAGGCATTGGGGGAATAAGTCTTCCATTCGTCGTCATAACCATCAATGGCAATTGGGCTGCTTCGATATGGAGAGTATAATGTTTTTTGAGTAAAGTCAGTTTTGGCAGGGGGGGGTATATATCGTTCACTTAATGTGGTTTTCACAATATGAGCAATGGGTTTGACAGAAGATTGCAATAGTTGTTGTTGGTTTTGTCGAAGTACGGATTCCATTTCTTTTACGTACTGACAACCGGCCCACGGCAATGCGAGTAAGCAGAGTGAAACAATGATCAGTTGTTTACGAAGCGTCATGCCATCGATAACCTATGCCATAAACGGTTTGAATTGCATCAAATGTGTTATCCAATAGTTGAAACTTCTTTCGAATACGTTTTACATGAGAGGTAATCGTATTGTCATCTAGCACGGCATTGGCTGCATCCATTAATTGTTGACGGTTTTTGACATGGCCGGGATGTTTAGCTAAGGCGTGAATCATCCAAAACTCTGTGAGTGTAAGGTCAAGCGATGTATTGTTCCAGGAGGCGGTCATTCGATCGATGTCTAAGTGTAATTGCCCCCGCTCAATTCTGTCCACTTTTGTTTGTTGGCTAAAGTGGTCGATACGACGGAATAACGCGATAATTCTTGCCCCTAAATGCGGCAAACTGATGTCTTTTGTTAGGTAATCATCAGCACCTAGGCGTAACCCTGATATCGCATCAAGCTCACTGTCCCGGGCGGTCAAAAACATAATGGGTAAGTTGGGTGCAAGCTGGCGTAAGTCTCTGCATAAATCAAAACCACCTTCAATTTCATCTTCTAATCCAATGTCAATGATAGCCAAATCTGGCAACTGTTGTTGAAAGGCGTCCATGGCTTGTGAGCGGTGGCTGAAGGCGTCTACCTGATAGCCATAGCTTTCTAAGAATTCCCTGTAATTTTCACGGATAGCCGGTTCATCTTCAACAATCGCAATACGCCGTGCCATAGATTGTACTCTCACTTTATTATCATTATTTCTGCCCGGAATTGTAACAAACATGCCCTAGATAGATAGCGATTGCCACAATTCGCCATAATTGATCATTGAAAGGACAGATTGTTTCGTTGTGATGCCCTTTTTCCCCTGTGTAATGCAATGAGTGAATTTTACCGGGAGAGCGGCATGACATATTGTAGACAGGCGGATTTGAGACAGGCACAGAGAGGTGGTTATATTGGTACTGATAGTGGCGGTAATCGTACTGTAGTTAGTGCCGAAAGAAATACACGTAATTGGGATAAGTCAGGTAATTTTGAATTGCTGTTTTCAGCGTTATTCGCTTGCGTATTGATTTGGGGTTCGCTAATGCTTGTTCCTGTCGTTCATGCGCAAGCTGAACAATCCAACCCGCTTAATACCCTGGGTAGTGGTTCTTTTATGGTAACGCAAGCAGGTGGAGGGGAGGGCGATAGAAGGGACGTGGATGGAAGGTATAGGGAGCTTCCCCGCTTAACTGCAGATTTTTCATTGCAGGTTAGTGGCATGGTGGTTCAAGCGGTAGTGACGCAGGTTTTTGTCAATGATAGTGATCAATGGATTGAGGGGAAATATGTTTTCCCATTACCCTCAGATAGTGCAGTTAATGGTTTGACGATTCGTATTGGTGAGAGAGTTATCAAAGGGCAAATTAAAGAAAAAAATACTGCCAGAAAGATGTTTGTTAAAGCGCGTCAAGAAGGAAAAAAAGCTAGCTTGATTGAGCAGCAGCGACCGAACCTATTCGTTAATCGGGTTACAAATATCGCACCGGGTGAACGTATTGAGGTGGTTCTGGAGTATTTGCAAACGTTGCGTTATGACGCCGGAGAGTTTTCGTTACGTATCCCTATGACGATTACACCCAGATATATCCCTGGTAATCGCATTGTTGAGCAGTCTTCTTTTGAAATGTCAGGTGCACCTGTTGCAACAATAGAGGGGAAAGGTTGGGCGTTTAACACGGATCAAGTGCGAGATGCTTCAGAAATAACACCACCGCAGCGCAGTGTTGCGGAGCTGGAAGCATTTAATCGTCGAGCAGAGCTTAATACGGTTGGAATTGAACCTGCCAAGCTTGCAAATGTTGCAACCGTTAATATTGTGTTAACGCCGGGTTTTGAAGTGGAGTCATTGCAGTCTTCATTTCATGCCATTACTTTTAAGAAAAAAGCCGGGGCAAGTTTAAAGCAATACGTAGTAACAACTAAAAAACCTACTGTGGCGATGAACCGGGATTTTGTTTTACGTTGGCGACCTGTAGCAACACAGGCTCCTGTTGCTGCATTTTTTAATGAAAATTTGGCGAATGAATCTGGTGATGACGAATATCATGGTTTGTTAATGGTGATGCCACCGCAACAGATAAACCAACAACAGTTATCGGCGAGAGAGTTAGTGTTGGTGATAGATACCTCTGGTTCTATGGCAGGAACATCCATGGAGCAAGCTAAACAAGCGTTGTTATTGGCATTGGAGAGGCTGACAACGACGGACTATTTTAATGTGATTGAGTTTAATTCCAGAGCACACAAATTGTTCGATCAGTCGGTGATTGCCAGTGACAATAACGTTGCGGTTGCAAGACGTTATGTTAATGGTTTGGATGCAAACGGGGGCACTGAAATGCGAGGAGCTCTTGAAGCTGCGTTAGTTTCATCGGTGGATGATGAAGCTAGTTATTCAAGGGTGCGTCAAGTAGTATTTATCACGGATGGTAGCGTGGGGAATGAGGAATCTTTGTTTGCTTATATTGTAAAGCATGTGCAAAGCAATCGATTGTTTACCGTTGCTATTGGCTCTGCTCCAAATGGTTATTTTATGAAAAAAGCGGCCCAGTTTGGGCGAGGGGTGTATACCTCGATTGGCAGTGTTCAAGAGGTAAATAGTGCGATGAGCGCGCTATTTGAAAAAATTGAAAAACCCCTATTAACGGATGTTAATGTGACATTTCATAATGGTGGAGTAACAGAGTTTTATCCCGTAAGAATTCCTGATCTATATGCCGAGGAGCCGTTGTTATTGTATGTAAAACTGGCGGAGCCATCAGATACGGTAACGGTTAGCGGGGAATATGAAGGGCAGTATTGGCAGCAGCATGTCGTCCCTAGTTGGACTGCGGAACCACCTTTTCGATCTACGCCTGAAGCTAAAGGGTATGAGGGAGTTGCAACATTGTGGGCTCGGAAAAAAATAGAATATTTGATGGATGAGGCTGTGAGACAAGGGAATCGAGATCAGTTTCGTGATGATATTGTGGCATTAGGAATGCATTACAGCATTATGAGTCGATATACGAGTTTTGTTGCTATAGATCAAACCCCTTCAAGGCCGGAATATGAGAGTCTAAAGCGAAGAGCTGTCGCGAATAGTATGTCTGCGGGATCGAAGCAATCGATACCCTCTCAAGCGGTGAATTCAATTGCTTATCCAAGAACCGCTCTTGGTATAAACGGGCAGATTCTTTTGGGTGTACTGTCTCTATTTTTGGCTTTAGTTGTGTTGTGTTTGAAACAAGATCGACATGTTTTACGTGTAAAGTACGGCAAAACTCAAGGTTCTAGAAATACTTGTCGAGAGGCAGGGCGATGAGCCTTAAAAAAATGTTTGTTACAGGGCTGATTGTCGCAGGTTGCTGGCAGCTCGGGCAGGCAGGTTATTTAGCTGCGAAAGCAGAATTGGCGCAACACTTGTTGAATCAAGCCTGGACTGAAATGAAAGCCGGGGCTACTGCGGCAAAACCTTGGCCTTGGGCAGATACATACCCGTTGATAAAACTTAGAGTGGGTGTTGATGACCGACCAATGATTGTATTAGCCGGTGCATCGGGGCGTAATTTGGCATTTGCTCCTGCTCATGTCTCTGGCAGTGCACAACCTGGAGGGGATGGGGTAAGTGTTATTGGTGGGCACCGGGATACGCATTTTGACGTATTACAGGATGCCCAGGTAAATGATGCTGTAAGCCTTGAATACCCAGATGGCCAGCGTTTGGAATATCGAGTGGTGAGCTTAGCCGTGGTGGATAGCAGGGAGTCACGTATTGCATTGGACTCGAAGCGGCCAATGCTGGCCTTGGTTACCTGTTACCCTTTTGATGGGTTGAGTTCGGGAGGGCCATTACGGTATGTTGTGATGGCAGAAGAAACGCCAGCACCAGTGAGTAGAATTGTCATGTGATGCATTAAAGAGATGCAGCTGATGGTAAAATGAACTATATAGGTATTATAAGTACATATATAATATGTACGTATAATATGTACGATGTTCTAATGTAGTGGGGGTATTTATGCGGTTATCGGAAGTAGCAACATTGTACCGCCCTGTGGGGCCGGGGCAGTTGCAGTGCATTATTAAGTCTGGTTGGACACGGTTTCCAGAACGTAAGGCGCGGCAGCGGTATTTTTATCCGATGTTACATGAATCCTTTGCAAAACGTGTGGCAGGGGATTGGAATGTCCGAAATTCAGGTGTGGGTTATGTAACGCGTTTTAAAGTGAAGCGGACCTTTTTAGAGTATTATCCCATTTATATGGTGGGTGGCCCTGAACACCGAGAATATCGTATTGATGCAAAGCGCTTAACGCAGCTAAATAACAATATTGTGGGCAAGATTGAAGTGATTGCCGTATTTGGCGAGCCGCCATTTAGTGAAGAAACAGGGTTGTTTGCCGGGTTTTGATTCTAATAATATTAATTGTTTATAGAAATAAAGGGTGTTGATATCAACACCCTTTATTTCGGACTTCTTTAGTTTTAGATACCAAAAATAGCTTTTTTCCGGCTTTTTAGAATTTCTTCATTATCTTGCCACACTAATTTCCCTGTTTTGATGTTCAGCATATGTAAATTAAAGGAGTAATACACTTCTTTGCTGGTTGCTTTGGTGCGGATAATATTCTTTAGACTGCCGTAGAGTAAATAGTCTGCATCTAGCGTTGAGGCTATTTTTTTCGCAACATTAATGTCGATACTGGCAAATAACTGATCCTTGGTTGCTGCTGTTTGTGCTGCGCTGGTTTTTGTTGTATCAGTAAATGAAAACTTTCCTGATTGCCCGAGGTGTTTAGTAATTGAGCCTTCAATTAAGCTAACGTCAACATTGTCGGATGTTTGGTTGATCAGTGGGCTGATAGCGAGTTTTGGACGCTTCCTTTTAAGTGCCTCTTCTATGGTGGGGTAGGTCAGCATTTTTCGTGTCATTTTTTCAGCAACAGTCACAAGCTCATTGCTGCTGACATCAATTTTTGTGGTTTCTACTCGGGTTGCTTCTCCGTATTGCACCGTGTTTGTGCAAGCGCTTAGTGTGAGGAGGCTGGAGGCGGCAATAGCGCCAACGATTGTTTTTATTGTCATGGCCTGATTCCTAAGATTAGGTACGAAGTATTGGGCTTAATGTTACTTAATAGTACGATTTGATGATTGTAAGACTGTTAAGTCTATTGATAGGCTTAAGGTTTTCATGTTCTGCTTTTGGATGCAAGCCTTTTGGCGCGATACGAGCTGAGGGGAGAAGGCCGGAGTGCTAACAATCTGTATTTGTGAAATGCTCAAGCTCTGTAATGAGTGTTATTGCTTCTTCTTGATTGTTACCGCAGACATCGGGGTAGGCAGTAAAGCGACTACAAACATCAGGACGTTCTGGCTTTTCAAAGAGTAAGCAATAATTGTCTGCAGAAAGCTGAATGCAGCGTATGCCAGCAGGTTTGCCATCGGGCATGCCTGGGATTGGACTGGTAATGGACGGGGCAATGCAGCATGCGCCGCAGCCAGCGCGACATTCCATGTGCTAGCGTACTCTCATGACTATATATTCGACTATGTATCTGATGACAATATGGCTTCTTCCAAAGCCCATAAGCGGTCTTGGCCCCACACTATCGTGTCGCCGTACTTGAAGCTAGGAACACCCCATAAGCCAAGTGCTTCGAGGTCACTTTTGTTTTTTTCAACCATTGGAATCCAATCTTCGTTATTGATCCAGGATTTTGCATCGTTCCAGTCGAGGCCTGCGCGAGTTAGTAGTTCCTCCATTACGCTGTCTTTGCATACATCAGCTCCTTCAGACCAGATGCCTGATGTGATTGACGTAATGTAGGCGCGTTCTTTTCCTTTGGCTTTTGCATAAGGAAAGAGTGCGAGGCAACGCTCAACGCCACCACCTAACGGGTCAGCTATTTTCCCAAAGGGAATACCGTAACGGTTTGCTTCACGTTTAGTATCATGCACGATGTACGTACGTTTTGCCTTTGGTACGCTAAGTCCACGCATTACCATTGGTAATACCGGTTTAATGTTTACCGGGAATTTGTATAAATCTGCAAGCTTGAAAATGCGCTCAGCAGCGATATACGAATATGGGCTACGAAATGAGAAGTAAAAATCTAAGGTTTCTACATGCTTCGGGCGTCGTTTAAGTGTGTTGTAACCCTGTAGGGAATGGCGATATTGGCGTTGGTAGTCGGCAAGTTCCCCAGTGTCGCGTTGAACGCCGGGTTTGCTGAGACGCTCTGCTAAATGGCCAAGGCGGTCGATTCCCCAGTACCATTCGCCACCGTAATGTAATGTCCCGGACATGTAGTGACCGCTATTGATTAAGCGATCCTTTGCTTGTTTTAGCTGTTTACGTGTCTCTTTGTCAGATAATCCCCCATATCGATTGCTGCAACTTGCGAAGGTTGTCGTGCTAATCCCCCACAGTGCGCTGGTCACTTCAGTCACCAAATGTAATAACTTGGGACGGTCCCTGTGTTTTAGCAATGTCGATGTCGCCTTTAATGTATCAGCAGGCGAAGGTTGAACGGGGTCTTTAGGGAATACGAGATTATGAAAACGCGCTAAACGTTTTGCATCTTCCAGCGCATATTTTTCAAGCTTGGCTTGTTCAGGATTTAACTCATCGGGTAAATCGAGAACAAATTCGATTTCTAGCGATATACTAAAGTCTTCTAGAAAGCGAGGAATAGCTTGTAATAATAGATAGGAATAGGGGTCGTTTACCCTGTGATAAAAGGTAACAACGTTAAGAGAAGGCGAGACTTTACTTCTGAGTTCAAACCACCCTCGCTTAAGCTTTTTACTGCCATCGCTGGTAATCGCGCGGGCAAGGTGCGGCATCAATAAATTCTTAGACGACATATTCCGTTACTGGTTTCACTGCTTAATTACAATAGTTTAGGGATTCTACTTGTGTGTGACCTGTTATTGCCAGCGATAATTTCGCAATGATGTCAGAAAGTGGCATTTATTTGGCTATTCTGACGTAAATGGTACAAAATTGTCGTGGCTCACTGATTCGCAAGTCTTTTTGTGAATACCTTTGAGTTTCGTTGGTAATTAAACAAAAGTTGTTTGGGCTGAGGCAGTTGATCAATTGCTACTTGGCCAAAACCGCGCTCAATAAACCAATGTGTGGTTCGCGTTGTAAGCACGAATAGGGTGTTAAGACCTTGTTTCAACGCCTGTTCTTCAATGCTCTTTAGTAGTTTATCACCTCGATTGCCTTCTCGGTAATGCTTATGCACGGCAACACAGCCTAACTCTCCAGATTTGTCTTCAGGAAATGCATTTAATGTAGCGCAGCCAATGATCATGCCATCCCGGTCGATGATGGTATATTGATCAATGTCGTTTTCTAAAATTTCACGAGAACGCCTAACAAGCACACCTTCGGCCTCCAGAGGCTCGATAAGTTCCAATATTCCACCAATATCATCGATGGTAGCGTTACGGATCTGCTCAGACTTGCTTTGGGCAATTAAGGTACCACTACCATCATGGGTGAAAAGCTCCTGCAACAAAGCGCCGTCTTGCTCATAGCTAATAAAATGACAGCGGCTAACACCTTGCTGACAAGCGTTGATAGCGTGTTTAATATTTGAGTTATCAGGCACGTTGGGCTGTATTAGGTGCTGCTTCGCTTCTTGAAGTGTGAGTTCTCGAATTAATTGACCACTATCACCCATTAAACCGGGTGTATTGCCTAGAAAAATCAATTTGTCAGCATTTAATGTTGTAGCGACGTTCTCCGCAACTTCTTCCCAGGCAAGATCAAAGATTTCACCAGTAGGGGAATAGCCAATAGGAGAAAGTAGCACGATAGATTTATTCTCTAAGTGCTGTTTAATTGCTTTAGCATCAACCTTTCGAACCTCGCCGGTATGCTCAAAGTCGACTCCAGCACGAATTCCATAGGGCTTGGCAGTCACAAAATTGCCGGAAACTACACTTAGCGCAGCCCCGTGCATGGGCGAGTTTGCGACACCCATGGACAGCAATGCTTCGATTTCAATACGCACACAGCCCGCAGCTTCCACTACCGCTTTGAGATGATGATTACCTGTTATACGCCTGCCTTCAACTTGTTGACGCTGAGAACCCTGCTGGTTAAGCTTTTCTTGTACTTGAGACTCTGCGCCATGAACTAACACCAGGCGAATACCAAGGCTTTCCAATAACGCTATATCATGAATTACATGATGAAAGTTGTCGTGGTTGATCGCTTCGCCACCAAAACCGATGACAATGGTCTTATTGCGATGGCTGTTGATATAAGGTGACGTGCTACGAAACCATGTGATGTAATTTGTTGGTTGATTATCATCCTTGTCGGTGGAACTGCTCATGGTGGTCTTCTCAACGATGTTGCGGGTTCAGTGTATTGCTAACTATATTTTAATTGTAGTGGTCATCGCTAAGCAACTGTGTATCGCCACCAATTGCTGCTGTATTGATCGAAAGTGACTTTTCTGTCACTAATCGCAGTAAATAATGCGGCCCACCGGCCTTAGGCCCTGTACCAGACAGTCCTTGCCCACCAAATGGCTGAACGCCAACAGTTGCTCCCACCATATTACGATTCACATAAATATTACCAACCTGGGTATTGTCCGAAATATACTGACAAAATCCTGATATTCGACTGTGAATTCCCAACGTTAACCCAAATCCAGTTCCGTTAATTTGTTGTATCACATCGTCAACCGCATCTGCAGCATAACTAATAATGTGTAAAATTGGGCCAAACACCTCATCAAACAATTCATTAATATGCTCAATTTCTATGACGGTAGGCGATACAAAATGACCGTTGCTGCAATGAGTCGCTAACGGAGTTTGATAAATGACCCGGTTTTTGTGGCGAAACCGTTCTATATGGGTGTTCAATTCAACCTGTGCTCTATGAGTAATCACCGGGCCAACATCACTGTGCCAATGGCAAGGGCTTGCAACGCCAAGTTCCTTCATATAACCCACTAATAACTCAATAATGGTTTCTTTGATATCTTCCTGAATATACAGCACCCGTAATGCAGAGCAACGCTGGCCGGCACTGTCAAAAGCAGATGCAACCACGTCTTTTACCACCTGTTCAGGTAGCGCTGAACTATCAACAATCATTGCATTTTGACCACCTGTTTCAGCGATAAAAGGAATGATAGGGCCGTTTCTTAACGACAGCTTTCGATTAATTGTTGTTGCTGCAGCGGTTGATCCGGTAAACATAACAGCGGCAAGTTTTGATTCATTCAGTATCGAGCTATCAACATTATTGGCTGCAGCGGGTAAAAATTGTAGAACGTCTTTTGGTACTCCAACTTGATGGAATAGCTCTACTGCGCGGTGAGCGATTAACGGTGTTAGCGTTGAAGGTTTGGCAATAACAGTATTGCCTGCCGCTAATGCAGCAGCAATTTGACCGGTGAAAATCGCCAAGGGAAAATTCCAGGGGCTGATACAAAGTACGGGGCCGCGTCCTTCAAGCGTGAATGTATTCCGCTCACCAGTAACCCCCTTTAAAAGGGTTTCTTCGCTGAGTTGTTGGCGCGCTTGTTGAGCGTAATATCGACAGAAATCAACAGACTCTCGTATTTCTGCATTGGCATTTGCAATGGTTTTTCCCGCTTCACGCATTGCTAAGGCCATTAACTCATGGCTATTCTCTTCATATAGGTTTGCGACTTGTAGCAAATAGTCTGCTCGATCATCTGCGCTGACCTTTTTCCATTGTTTAAAAGCGGCTAATGCCGTATCAAAGGCTTGGTGGCAATCGTTTCTTGTTGCAGGGATAAAGGACCCTATTATGTCACTGGTGTCCGCGGGTGATGTGAGGGTTACGCTGTTAATATTTTTGCTAATGTTGTCGCTAATGGCGCTATCAATCGAGTCGCCAATATTATTTTTCTGTTTATCAGTGTTTTTATTCTCCGTTGTGTTGTTCTGCTTACCTACATCCTGAATATTCCATTGTTTATTTAGGAATGGCTCTACACCTTTTTTTAGTAAACGTAACTCCTGAGACGACTCAAGGTTGATGCCTTGGGAGTTCTTTCTAACGGGGCTAAATAGCTTTGCAGGTAAGGGAATGTATGGATTGCGAAGTTTGTCGGTATTTCTAATGGTGAGTACGGGTTCTTCCGCTAGATAGCTGATATCGACGTTCTGATTGACTAGTCGAACAAAGGAGGTGGATGCTCCGTTTTCCAATAATCGACGAACTAGGTAGGGGAGCAAGCGGGTGTACTCTCCTACGGGAGCATATATACGACAGTTAATGTTGTCGGTATTTTTTAACACATGGTCGTGCAGGGCTTGTCCCATCCCGTGAAGTCGCTGAAATTCGAAATGACTGTAGTGGTATTCCTGGGCCAGCGTGATGATGCTGGCGACGGTATGGGCATTGTGTGTTGCAAATTGAGGGTATAAGAAGTGTTTGGTTTTCATTAGCGTGTGCACACAAGCCAAATAGGATAAATCTGTGTGGGCTTTTGAGGTATAAACCGGATATTCCTTTAGCCCTAACTGCTGTGCTCGTTTAATTTCACTGTCCCAGTAGGCGCCTTTTACCAGTCGGACGGGGATTAAGCAGTGTATGGTTTTACTGAGAGCGCTTAGCCACTCCAGTACACCCAAGGCGCTTTTTTGATAGGTTTGAACGGCAATGCCCAATTTGCCCCAGTGCCTGAAAGGTTCTGTTCCGATGATTTGAGCAAATATCATCAGTGTTGGTTCTAGGCGCCAGCTTTCTTCCGCATCAATGGTAACGGGAACATCTTTTTCATAGGCGAGAGTGAGCAGGCCTAATAAGTTATCTTTTAGCTGTTCTAAACCATGTTTTTGTCGAATCTCAAAGCGAGGATGCAATGCCGATAATTTGATGGAAATGCTAGAGGGTACTGGGCTGTTGTTCTTGGATTGAGAGTTGGATTGAGACTGGGTTTGTGATGTTTGTGTCGCTGAATTTTCATTGTCGCTATTGAGTTGATTGGCGAGTTGTTTGTTATGTTCTGAAATGGCATCAATGGCGTGGCTATAGGCGCCGATATAGCAACCGACATCATGTTGTGTGACAGCGGCTTCCCCTAACATATCGAAAGAATGTGAATAGCCCTGTTTACGTTCCTGTTCGCCGTGTTCTAAAGCAGAATGAATGGTCTGCCCAGCTACAAACTGCTGACCAATAACTAGCATAGCTTGTCGAACAGCTGTGAGTATTAAGGGTTCACCCATTTTGCGCAGAAGGCTTTGTACTTGCCCTGATAACCAGGCCATGCGCCCCCCTTTGGGGTTGTTGTCTAGCAACTTACCGGTGAGCACGAGGCCCCAGGTTGAGAAATTTACCCAGAAGGTCTCGCTGTGACCCGCATGAAGAGCCCAGTTTCCGGTATGTAGTTTGTCTTTTAAGAAGCGTTCTGCAGTTTCGTCATCAGGGATGCGCAAAAGAGCTTCTGCGAGACTCATTAGGATGACACCTTCGTGATTATCTAATCCGTATTCCTTGAGAAAGGTTTCAATTTTTACGCCACCTTTACTTTCCTGGATGGCCTGAATGTAGTCTTCGGTATAGGCGCGGACGGTGTCGAGAGTTAGTTGAGGGATTTTGTAGATGCTTAGGAGATTTTTGACAGCGTCAGATTCTTTTTGTAGATGACCTTTGAGAATACCGTCGTTGAACGGAAACTCGCTAGCTGCGTAGAAAGGGGATTGGAAGTTTAGTAGCTTGGCCATAGAAGGGATCAATTGCTTTGAATTTACTAAATTATAGTTCGCTTCTGCTGTCTTAAGGGTCAAATGTGCAAATAAGGTCCCATGAAGAGTGCTACACTCATCGAATAAGGTCATTAGGAAGTAAAAGCAGTGAATAAATCGTCATCAGACCCTGTTACCTCAAAAAACACGAAACCTAATCATAGTCATGCAAGTATTCAAATTGATTTACGTTGGGTATTGGATGAGCTATTGGAAGATGCTCGTATTACTGAGCGGGACTATAACTTTGCCTCTGGCAGCCGCCGTGAAAAGGATGAGTTAAAATGGAATCCGGTTCAGTTTTTAGCGAAGTTTGAGTTTAAAGACCAGCACTCTGATGACGAAGTGTTAACGGTGGAGCGTTTGACTGAGTGGTTGGCGAAAAAATCTGGCCAACGGGTGTATTACATTGACCCATTAAAGATTGATGTAAAAGAGATTACGTCGGTTATGTCATTTGCATTTGCTGAGCGTCACCAGATATTGGCAGTGAAAGTGAGCGATGAACAGGTTATTATCGCTAGTGCTCAGCCATTTGTTGACGGTTGGCGCCACGGTTTGGAGCAAACCCTTAGTGGTAAAGAAATTGTTCGAGTAGTCGCAAATCCCGCAGATATTATGCGATATACCGTTGAATTTTATAATTTAGCGAAGTCTGTCAGTGGTGCTACAGGTGCTGCGGGACAGAGTCTTAGCGGTGTTACTAACTTTGAGCAGCTTTTGGAGCTTGGTGATTTATCCTCTCCAGATGCTAATGACCAGCATATCGTTAATATCGTGGATTGGTTGTTGCAATATGCGTTCGAGCAACGCGCTAGTGATATTCATTTGGAACCCCGACGAGAGATTGGTTATGTACGGTTTCGTATCGACGGCGTGTTACATGACGTTTATGAGTTGCCTGCGACCGTTACTGCAGCTGTGACAAGCCGGATTAAGATTCTGGGTAGAATGAATGTGGCGGAAAAGCGTAAACCGCAGGATGGCCGATTAAAGACCAAAGGTAAAAATGATCTTGAGATAGAGCTGCGTTTGTCCACTATGCCCACGGCTTTTGGTGAAAAGTTGGTGATGCGTATTTTTGATCCCGATGTGTTGATGCGAACGCCTGCAGAAATGGGCTTAGAAAACGAAGATTACGACCGTTGGAAGGAGATGGTGTCACAGTCGACGGGGATTGTATTTGTAACCGGGCCAACAGGCTCAGGCAAAACCACTACGTTATATTCTTCGTTGAAGCAATTGGCCACCAGAGAGGTGAATGTTTGTACGATTGAAGATCCGATTGAGATGGTAGAGCCTGCATTTAATCAGATGCAGGTAATTGATGGCATTGGGTTGAGTTTCTCCGATGGAGTTAAAGCATTACTTCGACAAGACCCCGATATCATCATGATTGGTGAGATTCGTGATTTAGAAACGGCCAATGTCGCAATACAGGCAGCGTTAACGGGACATTTGGTGATATCTACCTTGCATACTAATGATGCACCTTCTGCGATCACGCGATTAATGGATTTGGGGGTGCCGCCTTATTTGATCAGTGCCACGGTATTGGGAGTAATGGCTCAACGTTTGGTAAGGACCTTGTGCCCCCATTGTAAGCGGGATGCCTATATGGATGAAGAAACCTGGCAGGTATTGATTGCTCCGTGGAAAGGTAAAAAGCCGGACAAAGTGAAGACACCTGTAGGCTGTTTGGAGTGTCGAAAGACTGGTTATATGGGGCGAATGGGTATCTATGAGATTATGCCATTATCGGAAGAGGTGAAGGAGTTGGTGGCACATTCAGCATCTTTGAGCGATATACGTAAGCAAGCGATGAAGGAAGGCATGCATACGCTTCGGCTGAGTGGTGCCAATAAGATTGCTGCCGGTATGACAACGCCAGAGGAAGTGCTTCGGGTTTCACCTACAACTTCCCGGTAGGAAGGTGAATATGTTATAAATAATTCAGTGAATTAGACCCAGGTCGTTCCCTTTCGTTTCCCTAGGCTGTTAGAATGTTTTACCATCAGTAAATAATAAAAATGAAGTAATAGCTGAATTTATGAGTCGATTAACCTCTGCGTTTTCCCCAATTCACAATATTAAACACCTTTTGTCCCGACCGTCAGCTAATTTTAGTGTAATTGATGGTTTTCGGGCATTGTCGATGATGATGATTTTGGTGTTTCACTCTTTCACCATTTATGTCGTGATGAACCCAAGCTTAGAACTTAATCAGGTGATTGAAGAGGGAGGTTATCTTTGGTCTTGGATTTGGAACAGCGATAAGAGTGTGGATGTTTTTTTCGTTATTAGTGGTTTTTTGATTACCGGTATCCTGTTACGGCAAATAGATAAATTAGGTCACGTCAAGATGGGCAATTTTTATGCTCGCCGATTTTTACGGTTAAGCCCTGTGTACTACTTTGTGATCATGTTGTACTGGGTATTGTTAGGGCAAATGGAAAGTAGTCACACAGAAAACTTGTGGGCCAATGTTTTATATGTGAATAATTTTATTGATTATGACTCGCAAGCGATGAATTGGACCTGGACACTTGCCATAGAAGAACAGTTCTATTTGTTATTTCCAATATTGCTTATGGGTTTGATGAAACATACCGGCAATCCGTTGCGTTGGATGTGGGTGCTATTTGCATTTTCTTTTTTCGTTCGTTGGTGGGTGATGTGGACGGACGATTGGATCTTTAATACGCCACAAAGTGTGTTGGCAGTAGATCGGGAGTTTCATGCTCATCACTTTTCCGTTTTGTATGATAATTTATACACACGTTTTGGCGCATTGTTGGCTGGTTGTATTGCAGGTTATTATTATCAATATCATCGTCGGGAGTTGACAGCATTTTTTTCCAGCACTGGCGGAAAAGTATTTGCATGGGGAAATTTTGTCGTATTGATGGCTCTCATGATTTTTCCTATGATTAGTGTGAGGTTTGATGACTATGCTACTTTAAATGTCGTTTATCAGGTGGCAAGTCGGAATATTTTCAGTATTGCAATTAGCGTTCTTATTATTGCTTCTTTAGAAAAAGGTGCGCTGTCTACGGGGCTAAATTTCTTGTTAGGTAATCGCTTTTGGTATCCTTTAGCACAGCTATCCTATTCAATGTATCTCGTTCATGTAGTGGCAATTTCGGTGGTGTGTTCCATTGTCTTAGCTGAAATAAAAGTCAACGCTGCTCTATATGTACATTGGAGTACCTATGAAATCGTGGGGGTGGTTTTTGCGGCTAGCGCCTTCGCCACCATATTTGTTGCAGTGGTCATTTACCTGCTAATTGAACGCCCCATTATGAATTTAAGGCGATAGAGATGTCGCTTTTAAGAGAAACTGAAAAATACCAATGGTGGGCGATGGGTATTGCCTTGTTTTTGGTAAGCCCCGCCTTGTGGATTGGTTTGCAGTTGGATGATTATTTTCATTGGAGTTTGGTTACTCAGCAAACATTATTACCTGCTACCTCAGATAAAGCCGGTGTTTTTGGGTTGTTTAGTTTTTTAGATGGGCAAGCCGAACGAACGCACCA
>MAAC01012013.1_pt1 | contig 22748 bp, 22 predicted proteins | sample 1115981 | NCBI WGS metagenome assembly MAAC01 (sample SAMN04961126, study PRJNA320927) | seawater metagenome | isolation source: sample BD02T64 sea water enriched with oil for 64 days | place: USA:Gulf of Mexico | collected 2013-07-27
CATCAATACTTTTTAATTTAACAAATGCTGGCTCTCTTCTCGTCATGATATTTGATAATATTTGATCTATAGCTGATTTGAACAAGCGTTTTAATGGAGGAATGCTGATTGAAGCATTGCTATAACCCCTAAATTTTTTCAAAAGTAATAAAGTGTAAGAATCCACAATAATGCGTGACTTTTTATCATGAAAGTCCTGTAGCTCAAAAAAGCAAATTGCCTTTTCTAGAAAAGGTTTTTGAGTGATTGTTAGTACGTTTTCTTTTGTTAAAGGTACATTCATTTTACTGTGGATGATGAGGCTCAACCAAATTTTTACTAAATGATTGTCAGCCGTTTGTGTGACAGTTAAACCTCTATTTATCCAGTTAGAAATAGCTTGACTGAGGTTATTGTGTTGTTGCATAACATGGACAATATCGTTACTCATGTCTAAATCTCTACAAGAGTTTTGTAACCCAACCCATGTTTTATTTTTATGGATTTTATCTAAATAGCGGTTCAGTAAATAAATACGCTCTTGCATTTTGATATTTGTAGTACTTGCTGATAATGCTTGTATAACTAACTTATCTTTCGTTGCTTTAAACGTTTCATTGTTTTTCAGTTGTTTAAGTACTGGTTTGATTAGAGTTCGTACCCACTGCAGTTTTTCTTTTCTAGTTTTACTAGGGGTACTTTGCAAATAACTAGGAATGTAGCTCTTAATTTCTTGATTAACTTTTACTTGGACGCATGGGCCACGAACGGGTTTGATATCAATAGGCAGTAAACTTATGTCTTTCAACAACGTCTCTATTGATGTTGCCATGAACTTAGTGTCTGAGATGGAAGCACAAGAGTAGTTTGACAACACATGCTCCCCACTACCAATATGCCCCATCATGGCCTTCACACGCTTAAATTCTCCATTCTCACGTATTTTAGATGCCCATAAGTGTCTAAAGAGGTTGAGTGGCAAGTTGGATTCTGGGGCCAAGTAGGCTTCAATATTGCTTTTGCCGATTGGTTGGATACGTCTGTTTTCGTCAATAAGGCATAACATAGGTTGGTTATGATCATATTCGCCATAAATACGGGCAATGCTTTCAGCTAACTCTGGTTCCTGCTTTTTTAAGCTTTTTGCAGTTACTTTTGCAAACTCTCGATATGACTGTAATTGTATTTTCATCGACTCACAAAGCGGTACAACTCGACAGGCACTTTCGTGATGATGAACTTTATCAGACAGTAATATATAACCGGCATCTTCATCAATGGTAAATTTTGTAAAAGAAAACTCTGTCCTTGGCCTGTGAGCGGTAGCTCCGATGAACAACATTGTTGTATAACAAGAAAACAAATTGAATCGTGTAATGATATCTTCAAGACTAAGGTTTTCTGTTTCAATCAACGTGAGTAACTCTTGTCGACGTTTTTTGAAAAGGGCGATAAGCTTTTCAGTATCGATGGTCATTTGACTACCTGAAAAAGCTCTATTTTGAGGGGTATTCTCTCTAGCTTCACTGTATTCAAAGCCCAAGTTTTTCACTATGTCGGTATAATCATTTGCCAACTCATTGATACAGGCAAATAAATAGTACAGTGATGTTGTTGTATCGTACTCTGTATTTGCCAACGCTAGAGATGCGTAGGCACCATCAAATTTTTGGTTAAATAGCTCAAATAAAACTGTTCGACACGCAGCAGGACTTATCTTGCGAAAGACTTGTGAGTTTTCAGCGAAATGGTTTAATAAAGCCGTTATCTCAGTATTTCCATCACCTGAGATATTGAGAATACTACTTAAAGACAACCCCAAATGCTTTTTATCAACACACAACGCCTTTAATGCATTTAAGACCTCACTGGGCAACGCTAAAGAGACAAAAGGCTGATAATCATTTAAAAAAGGTTTATCAGCCTCGTTGGGTGTATAACAGCTTGGCATTTGAATACTTTTGCGTACCCAAGCACCGCGATGCAAATCAATGTAGTCATCATCAGCGGTTGTAAAATCTTTTTGTTCATAAACCCTTAGAGTTAGACAGTATGCTAATTTTCTTGATGTCAGTAGAGCAAGGGCCGCTAAAAATGAAACGGGCATCTCATTAGCATTAGCTAATTGCTCTTTAAGAAAAGCAACAAGTAACGTTGTTTCACTATTTGATAGAGAATTAGTCCGCTGAGGCAGGTGCATTTTTTCAAAAATGGAGAGTTGGCTGCCATATATAAAAGAGGCGTTTTTTGTTTGAAAGCTTGTTTCTTCATTTACCGATGTAACTTCGACTATTTCGGTAAATGCATCTTCGGCATCAATAGCGTCATCATAAGTAAAAAGAACGTAGGGGCGTATTTGTGCTTTATTTGGCAACTCATAAGGCGTTATATTATCTATGTCAGCCGATTTTTGTGTTGCAAGTAACTCATATGTTTTTGACCAAGCAGTGATGAGTTGCTGTTCAAGGGGGACTAAAGGAAATTCTTTAACTCTTTGAGCTAAAACTCCAACCTGTGAGAAATTAAGGGGAGGATTTTTAATACCTTGTTTTAAGCGAGTACCACCAGAAATGTATTTACGTACAAGAGTTGCTGCATTTTCGATAATTTTATCATTAACATTTGGGTTCTTTCTTTTTATCTCAATCAACATAAATGTTAACAAATCAAGTAGGTACTTTTTCTCTGGGTTATTTTCACAGACTTGTGATAAAGGCTCAACAAGCATTGCTGATAGAGGGTAACCTCCCATGCGACGAAGAATTTCATTTTTGGCTGTTTTTATCGAGGAAATCCTCTGCTGAAAACTTTTGGTATTAATCGTGAATTTCAGTTGGTCACAAATATTCTTATATTCAGTTTTTAACTCGTATGGGAGTTCATGAATATTAGATGCTACCTCATAAACATGAAGGACTCGTTCAATGATTTTAGTTGCGCCAGTAAAATCAATAGTTAAATCGACAGCATCGAATATCTCATTTAATGTTGAGCCTTGAATACGATTATCATCATTGAGAATTTCATGAAATAGCTTATGCTTTATTTCAGCCATGGGTTACTTCACCAGAAGTTTAAAAACGAGTGAAGCATGAAAGCTAAGGGAGCTTTGTAGGCTTATTGCAAAAAAATTAATTTTCATATAGGTATCCTTACCTTTTACTATCGGTTGATAATTCGACTTTCCGTGATCGAGTTGATACTATCATAAAAAAAGGAAAGTTCTCTGGGGTAGTTGATATTTCTTGTAAGGTGTTGCTTATCAATGAGTTATTTTTATTCTATTGGTTAAGAATAATTAACCTGTTATTCCTTAAAAGTGAAAGTAATAAAGAAAGAAGTAGGTACAAATATTAAACTATCTTTATCAAACTGTGTTAAAGTCATCGACAGCATAATATATGAATAACCAAGTAGTTTTGTCTTGTGCCATTTTACTAGGCAGCTTTGAGTTAAGGTCTCGGTAAGTTGTCACAAATGTTTTTATTAATCACATGAAAAATAAGTGATTTTTGTTGTTAGGTTGATTTAAGTACATTAAAGTAAGCTTAGGTAAAGGTAAATCATCATCCTCATAACCCGAAGTTCAAATCTGGCTCCCGCAACCAATTTTATGTGTTTTAAATCAAAAATATAAAATATCACTACCTATATTGTCGGTTTTTTTACCGAAGTTGGGGCAACGTGCCATAAAGTTATGTCACGTAAAACGAGTAAAATATTTAAGTTAAACCATTCCACTCTCGCACCCAATCGATGAGCTTTTTAGCAGGCATAGGGTGAGCAATGAAATAACCTTGTCCATAGTCACAGCCAATTTCTGTAACTAAACTCATTACAGCGACATCCTCAACCCCCTCGGCTATGATTTGAATATTAAGTTTATTCGCTAAAGATATACTGGTATTAATTAGGGATAATTGATTGAGGTTATCTTTTTGTTCTATAAAGTAGCTCTTATCTAATTTTAAATAATTTAAAGGAAGTTGCTGTAAGCGCTCTATTGTTGAATGTAGTTGACCAAAATCATCTAAAGCAAACTCAACACCACGCATGCTTAATCGATTGATATTTACCAACTCTTGTACTTCATCATCGGCTAAGACACCTTCGGTAATCTCTAAGCATAGTTTTTCTGGCGGCATACCAACTTGATCCAATAGCATAAATACAGTGTCGGCAAACTCAGGCTGTTGCAACGCAATAGGTGAAGCATTAACGGACAATTTTATATCTAGTCCATATTGGCGCCATTTTTTCCAATCATTTAATGATTTTTTTATAACTGCAAGGGTGATATGAACAATGAGCTCACTTTCTTCAGCTTTATCAATAAACCTATCTGGTGAAACCATACCTAACCTAGGATGATTCATGCGGCAAAGTGCTTCAACGCCCATAAAGTCACGTTTAGTAAGACTTACTTGGGGCTGATATAAAACCTCAATATCATTGTTTTTTATGGCTCTTATAATTTCGTAATTTTTAAGAGACTCTGCTTTTTCATACTTTGTCCGAGAAGTGCCAATTCTATTGATAATTTTTTCAAAATCTAATTCATGGATTGGTTTTAACAGTGTACCTATATAATTTAGTCTGTATTTCTTTGTTAGTGATTCAACTGAAGAAATTATTTTAGTTGATACGCCACTCATAATGACAATATACCCTTTATATTCCAATTGACTAAGCTGTTCTAATAATTGAATGCCATCAACATTAGGCATATTTAAATCTAAAAATAATAGATTTATATGTTTAGATTGACGAAGGACTTGCATAGCCTCAGGTGCTGAAGAAGCTGCATGGATATTTGTAATGTGAAAGTTTTCTTCTAGTACTTTTGTGACAAACTTTAAAATAGCAACACTATCGTCCACCAGCAAAACGTTTAACCAACCCAAGTCTTTATTTTCCATTTTAGTAGCCTGTCCAATGATTAATACCTGTCTATGTAACTGAGTAGACTATACTCATTGCGCTAAGTATTGTTGAAAGTTGATGTAAAGCAAGTGAAGTTAAGCAAAAAAGTTTATATAACTTGATGTGTATGAAAATTAGTACGAAAAGGCATGTCAAATATTACAACGCTAAAAGGTGACATATGACATATAGGGTCTGTTACCAATTGAGATTTAATTCACTTTTAAAAAGTGAGTTTACACATTAGTTAACGTTACTGACGTCGGTAACGTGTTGATTTTTAGTTGTAAAGGTTGTTGTGTTTTAGGTAGTTGAACTGAAGTTATAATTCGAATTAGACTTGTATGAATGATCCTTAGTAAAGGGCTCAGCGATGGCAGCTTTCAATGAAACGAAGTGCCCTTTAAACAGCTTATCGACTACTTTTGATGATATATTTAAATATCACTGCTAAAGATAAAATTACAATGCCAACTACGTCGATAATAAGAACTTTATATAATGCTTCGTTGTACCCACCCACGGTAAACATCAAGACAACATATCCGAGCATGCTTATCCCTGCCATTATCATTGCAGCACCTTGGTAGGAAGTTGCCTTGACAGAATATAAGATAAAACCACCAAGGATACCGAATAATAAGGCCCTATGTCGTAATAGTATAATTAGATCATTCGATATTAATTTTATTGAATAGGCCGCCTCTAATTTTTGCGCAGATATTATAGCAATTGTTGGGATGAAATTAATTACCCCTACAATTATTAGACAAATTGTTATCGCTTTATTCAAAATTTAATACCTAGCTCAATAAACATTAACATGTTATATACGAACACTAACCTCTGCCAAGAAACTTATTTTTAATTTGTAACTTGGCAACCTCAAAAGGTTTTATAAGTCTTGTTGGCCTTAGAACTAAACCACCATCGCAGTTTGGACAGATTGTGTTCATGTCATTTGTGCAGTTTTTACAGAATGTACACTCATAAGAGCAAATGCATGCGACCTCTTGCTCTTTTTTGAAGAATTGCATTTCTCACAACTGCTTTTCATTTTTAACATTGAATTGCCCCTTTTAATGCTTGTAAATAAGGTTAACCAAATTATTTAAAATGTGATGGTTTAAATCCGAATTTTTCAATAATTTCAGCATTAGAAAAATTTTCTGTTTGCTCAATTGTATGTTCCGATAATTGCATTTTTACATCTCTGCTTTCAAGTAATTCACCACATTCACTACAACACATTTGTGGTTTCATTATCTGACCACATAACTTGTGATGGTAATACATTGGCTGTTGCTCATCTTCAGTTAACCATTGGTTTCCCCAGTTACCTAAGGCCATAAATACTGGCGAAAGTGCTTTACCTCTAGGACTAAGCTTATAGTCAAAACGTTTAGCGTGGGTCTTTTGAGGCACTTTATCTAATACTCCTTCTTTCACCAGCTTTTTTAATCGATCAGCTAAAACATGCCTGGTTAACCCCAACTGTTGTTGGAATTCATCAAAGCGATGAGTGCCCATAAAACAGTTTCTAATGATCAGTAAGCTCCAACTATCACCAATAATTCCAAGGCTTTGGGAGATAGGGCATAATTTGTCAGCATGATCAATATACTTCATGGAATAATCTTTTTTAGGATTAAATAAGTATTTTAGCTTGATTAGTTCCTTTTTAGAACTTATATTTACAGTTCCAAAAAGGAACTAATCAAGAGAAGTAAAATGAATCCAGCAAATATGAGCGGCCTTGAGCTATTAAATGCAGTGGTAGATGGTAAATTTCCTAAGCCCACCATGGCTGGTACTATGAATATAGAGCTAGCAGAGATTAAATATGGCTATGCAAAATTTAAAGCAATGGCTACCGAAGAACACTTAAATCCGATGGGAGGTGTGCATGGAGGGTTTTCTTGTACTGTTCTTGATTCTGTCACTGGCTGCGCCGTTCATACTATGCTAGAAGCAGGTGAAAGCTATGGCACGATAGATATTAATGTTAAAATGATGCGACCTATACCAGTGGGAAAACCCTTATATGCTGAAAGTCATGTCGTTAACTTGTCAAAATCATTAGGGGTGTCGAATGCGAAGTTGTTAGATGATGAAGGCAAGCTGTACGCTTATGCATCCTGTACTTGTAAAATAATTCGAAAAAATAATTAGGAACTGAGATAAATAAGAAAGTTTGTTCATTTTCATTATTATCTGTTTAAAATGGTATAAGCGTTTTTAGGTTTTATTAACAGGCGGTATAACATAGGTTCCAACAGCCTGTGCTACAGGCCCTAATATGCCATCGGAATAAATTGATACTGCACCAATAGCGAATAATTTTCCAAGTTTTATGAACTTACATTTCGCAATAAAACCCATCGCTGGTGGCATAGTGCGTGATGAAGAACCTGTGCTGTTATTCGTGGATCGGGCGTGGTTATTTTTGGAAATGGTAAATCATCAGAAAAACAGCCTCTGCTAAATAAATAACAGAGGCTGTTTGATTTTACTAGGATATACTATTAGTTACTTCAATGAGTTGCTTAGTTTTCTTTACTTCAATTCTATAGAAAAGACTGTAAAGCACAGGCACGGCAATCATAGTAAGTATGGTGGCAAATGCCAATCCTCCCATAATAGTGACTGACATATCAGCAAAGAAGGGGTCAAAGAGAAGCGGCATGACCCCTAAAATAGTTGTGATCGCTGCAAGTGATACCGGTCGTAAACGGCTCAAGCTTGCCTCAATGATCGCAAGTGATTTTTCTTTACCTTCATCAATTTGCAGGTCAATTTCTTCCAACAATACAATGGCATTTTTAATTAACATGCCAAATAAACTTAAAAAGCCCAACAATGACATAAAGCCAAAAGGCATGTCAGCAAGCAGTAAACCAGCAACAACACCAACAACAGCCATAGGCACGATTAACCAGATAATTAATGGCTGCCTTGCACGACCAAAAAGCAAGACACTGACAATAAACATAACCAGAAAACCTAAAGGTAGACCTTGACCCAATGCCGCCTGGGCATCACCTGAAGATTCATACTCACCACCCCATTCGAGATTGTAGCCATCAGGCAGTTCCATCGCTTCAATCAGTGGTTGCACACGAGCAAATGCTTCTCCCGTTGTTTCTTGATAACCCGATTCAGCTTTAACTGAAATGGTTCTAACCCGATCACGACGATTAATCAGCAGCTCTTCGCTTTGGTAGCTCATTTTGCCACTTACTTGCTTGAAGGGGATATAGGTAAGTTGGCTACTACTCCAAACTAAACTATTTTCTAAAACGAATAACTTGTTCTTTGTTTGATTTTGGTTTTTGGCGACAATAGGGTACAGATAATCACCTTCTTGCAGTTGGCCAATGGTTAAACCGTCGCTGGAAAACTGGATAGCATCACTAAAGTCACTGCGACTAACACCAGCAATGCCAGCGGCAATATCATCATATTGAGGAATAAGCATTATGCCTTTTTCACGCCAATTATCTCTGACATCTCGAATCAAACCATCTTGACGAAATATCAGCTTAGCCTGCTCTGATAAACTACGTAATATTGCCGGATCAGGCCCTGAAAATCTTGCTTGAATTTTAGCTCCACCACCTGGACCAAACTGCATAATTTCGGCAAAAAACTCTACATTAGGGTTGTTTTTTCTTAGCTTATCAGTAATCTCTTGAGCTAATCTTGTGATTTCAGCTGCATCTTCAGCACGAACAAGATATAAACCATAGCTTTCATTTGGCAATTCAGGTGCAAACACTAAAGTAAAACGTGCCGAACTCTCACCAATAAAGCTTGATAGCGATTCAATACCCTCGGTTTCAAGTATCAACTTTTCGCCAATTTTCATCTGCCTTTCGGTTGCTCTAATATCAGCATCCTGTGTGCCCCAATAATGAACAAAGAACACCGGGGTATTTGATGGCGGGAAAAAACCTTGCTTAATCAAACCAAAGCTAGCATAAGCGCCGATAGTGATAGTAACCAACAACGCTAGTGTTAGCCCACGCCAATGAAGCGCTGCGCGAAGAACAACTAAGTAACCTCGATGAAAGAAAGAGTGATTTTTTTGTTCTTGTGTTTGTTGGCCTACCTTATAAAAGTAACGACCTAATAAAGGTGTTAATGTTACTGCCATTATCCAGCTTAACATCAAAGAAATCAGTACCACGGCATACAGTGAAAATAAGAATTCACCCGTGGCATCATCAGACAAACCTATGCCAGAGAATGCGGCAATGCCTATTATGGTTGCACCAAGTAGCGGCCATTGAGTACGCTTGACGATAAAACTGGCAGACTCTAATGCTGATTTGCCTTTTTCCATACGCAGCATCATGCCTTCGGCAACCACAATGGCATTATCAACTAACATGCCCATGGCGATAACCAACGCCCCTAAAGAGATGCGCTGTAGCTGTAAATCATAAAGCCACATAATCAGCACTGTACCTAATATTGTAATCAACAAGGTACCACCAACAACTATGCCAGAGCGCCAACCCATAAAAACACATAAAGCTATGGTGACAATGGCGACTGATACTTCTAAATTTGTAATAAAGCCATCAACAGATTTATCAACAATTTTCGCTTGGTTATAGATCGAAGAAACCTTGATTCCTGCTGGTAACTCTTTTAGTACTTGCCCTAGTTTTTCTTCAATTTTACCGCCAACTTCAACAATATTGACGTCATTTAGCGCAGAAACACCTAAGGTAATGGCAGGAGTACCATTGTACCTTGTTAAACCGCTTGGAATATCAACTGGCTGTAGGCTTAACTTGGCAATGTCTTTGATTTTAATTGAAGCGTTTTTTCCAGGTAATACAATGGATAAATTTTCTATTTCTTCAACGCGATTAGTCGAGCTTTCAACAGGGATTCGAATTTGTTTGTCGCCAATATACACTCTGCCACCGACAAATGGCTTCAAATTATTGGCCAATACTTGCTTAATTTCAGGAAAAGACAGCCCTAGACCGGCAATTTGATAGTTATCAATTTCAGCAACTATTTGCTCTTCAATTAGGCCTTCCACTTGTACTTTCGCTACGCCTTCTACTGTCAGAATCTCTCGACGAATTATTCTAGAAAACTCTCGCATCTGGTAGGGACTAAAGTCAGGTGCAGTTACCGCGTAATAAATTCCATAAACATCAGCAAAATCATCAACAACAACAGGATCGCTTGCACCTAATGGCAGTGAGCCACGTATATCTCTTAGGCGCTTTCTTAGTTCATCCCATATCTGTGGTAATTTTGAGCCATCAATATTTGGCTTAACTTCCATGGTTATCTGAGAAACCCCTGGTTTACTTACTGATTCCAGTTTATCGAGCTGCCACATCTGCTGTATCGCAATTTCTACCTGTTCGGTAACTTCTTTCTCAACTTTTTCTGCACTAGCACCTGGGTAATAGGTAAAGATAACAGCTTGTTTAATGGTAAAAGCAGGGTCTTCTAATCGGCCTATTTTTCCCATGGCAATGATGCCACCAATAACGAAACAAACGGCGATTAACCAGATGTTAATTGGTTTAGTTAACGAATAACGAGCAATATCCATGTTAAAAGTCTGCCTTATATTCTTTCACTTTTAAGCCTTCACTCATTTGATTAACCGCTGCAGAAACTACTTTATCACCGGCATTAAGACCATTGGCAATAGCGGCAAACTCACCATTTAAGCTGGCTATTTCTACCTTAACAGCATGCACATCATTGGTAGACGAATTAAAGCGCCAGATACTAAAACCCTGAGTTCTATCACCCATAAGTGCTTTTATTGGAATTAATATGGCGTTTTTCTGCTTGCCATTTTGTTTAATTTTAACGCTCGCTCTAGAGCCTGGGTAAAATAAGTTGTCAACGTCGCCATCGATAGCAAAAGTAACAGCATAGGTCTGAGTTACTGGGTTTGGGGTTGTTTGGTGCTCTACATAATAAATATCGAAGACATCTTCTTCTTGACCAATAATGTGTGCGGTTGCCTTAATATCGCGGTTGCCAACATTGGCCGTCATAATGCGCTCAGGAACTTCAAAGGTAAAATAAAGTTTTGATCTGTCTTGTAAATTGGCTAGAGTATCGCCAACAGTGACATAGCTATTATTTTCAATATATCTTTCGCCTACTATGGCATCAAATGGCGCTTTGATAGTGCAGTAACTTAAATCTTGCTCGGCATTAGCAAGTGCCAACTTGGCAATAGCATATTGAGACTTGGCGCGATCAAAGTCATGTTGAGAAACCAATTTTTTTTCAAAAACCTCTTCAACACGCGATAAGTCACGTACAGCATCATCAAATCGTATTTTTGCTTCGGCTACTTGGCGTTCAAAAGGCGCAGGGTCAATGCGCGCCAAAACTTGCCCTTTTGCAGCCATACTTCCTTCAACCAGATTGGCAAAAACTAGTCTGCCCGATACTTCAAATTTTAAATCAATGCTTTTTACTGATGACACAGTGGCAGGAAATTCGTATTCGCTAGCAATGTTGACTATATCGGCTTTAAACAGTTGAACAACCATGGGGGATTCTGCTTTTATTTCTTTTACAGGCTCAGAACAAGCTTGTAGGCATAAAAGCAAAGCAATCATTAGAATTCGATTCACGCGATCTCCAGAATATTAGTGTGATAGGGAGTTTTCACCTACCCAAATTAAGAAAGTGGACTATAGCAAGCGGTTTACAGATTTACAACAAGTGTAAACCTGTTGTGTGTCTGAGCAATGTAGGATATTATTGCTCGGCTCCTTAATCCCAAACTCCAAACAAAATGAGAATGTAAGTTTTGCCAAGCTCAAAAGAGAAAATCCTAAGCTCTGCGACCGAATGTTTTTTTCAACACGGTTATGCCGCCGCCAATATCTCTATGATCGGCAGGTATGCAAATATTTCTCGGGTAACAATACACAAGCAGTTTAAATCGAAAGAGGATCTGTTTCGTTCAGTTATAGTAAAATATATTGCTGATAGTAATGAATTTTTAGAGCGCTATACCCAATCAAAAGGAGATTTTTGGTTAGAAACAGAATCATTCATATTAGATCGATGTGACGGGCTGTTTGAAGAAGTTTCAAGTGCGATAATACGAACTGATTTACTACATGCAGGGCAAAGCTATTGCCAAGACATTATTTATGAAAATGAGCTGAGAGTGCGTGAGAGCATTAAGCTTAGAATAGCTAATGAGTTAGCAGAAAATCGCATGACCTTAAGCAAAATATCGATATCGATAGAAGAGTTTGCACGCGTGATAGAATCAGCTCCTTTTGGCCTTGCCATCTCAAGTGTAGAGGAAGATAATCTAGCCTTTGTCAAACATTTGATGAAAATTTTTAAGGCATCAACTGCGATTTAACTATTTTTATTTAACCCACTGTCTTAAACATATTTATCGTTTTTATTGTTGTTTTAACCGCGAATACAGCTCTTTCAAAGAGGCAGTAAAATTAATTAGGCATGACATGGCTAAAAAATTAGCGTTATTTTTATTTATCTCAACTGGCTTATCTTCACTTGCTTTTGCAGAAAAACAAACTGAAGATCCTATTATTGATGCTTGTATTGCACAAGAAGTGAAACATGCAGATGATAGTCAATCCATAGGGGAGATAAGACAGCTTTGCCAAAACAAAGAGTATAGCCTCTTTGAGGAACGATTTGTATTAGAAGAAAGTGCCGAATCTAACCCTTTTGCCATACTGCCACATAAACCAACTTATTTTCTGCCTTTTAGCTACTCAAAAGTCAATAGTGCTCCTTATGAAAAAGAAATAGGAGATCATGAGCTTAGTGATACAGAAATAAAATTTCAAGTGTCTTTAAAATATATTGCCGCCAAAGATTGGCTTATTGATGATTTGAATGTTGAATTAGCGTTAACAGCGACCAGCTGGTGGCAAGCCTATAATACCGATATCTCCACACCTTTTCGAGAGACTATGTATGAGCCAGAGATCATGTTTACTTATCAAAAACCGTTATCAATTTTCGGGCTAACTGCAGATAGAAGCTATATTTCTTTAAATCATCAATCAAATGGTCAAGCGGGTCAATTATCACGTAGCTGGAACCGGGTGATTGGTGGTGTAGTTTTTAACTCAGGAGACTTTATTTGGGGAGTGCAAGCTTGGTGGCGTATTCCAGAAGAACAAAAGTCTGATGAATTTGACCCGACCGGTGATGATAATCCTAATATTGAGGACTATTTAGGCCATGGTGAAATTATTGCTTTATGGCAAGTCGCCGATGGTCATAACATTGATATGGAGTTACGTAATAATTTAAGTAGTGATAATAAAGGATCGGTATTATTGGGTTGGTCATTTCCGTTAACTAACCATTTAAGGGGGTATGTACAATATTTTAATGGCTATGGTGAAAGCCTTATTTATTATAACCATCATTCGGAAAGGTTTGGTATAGGTGTTAAGTTAACTGACTGGTTATAAAGTTATTCTATTTTTACTATAATCAGCATTAAATACTCTTAATGAGGTAGCTTATGAGAAGCATCGAAGTATCTCTATTTTAAATGGTTGAACGAACCAAAATTACAGTCGCCGTAATGAGCGAAACTTCACCTTGATGACATGATTATTGTGAGTATACTATTGTGATGAATAATAATTATCACTAGTTACTTTTGTATAAAATGATATGAATGAGAGTATGAAAACACGCTCAGCTGATCTTGAGCTTTTAATTGCAGTAATCGATAGTGGTAGTTTTTCTGCTGCGGCTGAAAAGCTTGACTTACAAGTGGCTAAAGTATCGCGCGCAGTTAGCCGAATTGAACAGCAGCTTAATACCTACTACATTTATCGGAAACATCGCTAAACATGTAGAGGCACCTGAGTCATTTCGCCAAGATGTACGCCGTGTTTATGCAAATCCAATTATGGTTGCAGGTAAAATTGATAAACAAAAAGCGGAAAATTTATTAGCTAAAAACTACGCTGACTTAGTTGCTTTTGGTACCCCCTTTGAGACCAACCCTGATTTTGTTTCCCGTATAAAAGAGAATGTTGAACTAGCTGAATTTGATACTGATGCACGATTATCTTTATATGGCGGTGATGAGAAAGGTTATAGCGATTATCCTTTCGCTAAATTGGTCACAGCCAGATAAAACGTGAATAAAAAGAATGCTCAATACGTCATGATTCACTCCGAAAAATCCTGAGTTTCATAGTAGAGAATGCTTTGCTGCTTGCAGGGCGTTTTCAGAAGTAATGGCGATTTCTTCTCTAAAGGCTGAGAAAGTATCAAATTATTTAATGTAATAGGGCAGTTTTTTCCTATCACTATGGCATCAAATGACGGTTTTTCATTGATCGAATGAATAAACAGTTTGTCAGTTGTCAAAGCAAGTTCTTTCACCAACCATTGGTGTGCTTTAGTTTTATCTGTGCTTGGTGCAACAGTGATTTGCTTGTTAACTAGCATTTGTACAAATTCAAACTGAATACCTTTAAGCCATTCTTTACCACCACGTTCGAAATGCCCTTTGAAGACAGTAGCAGCTATAGCAAGTGGCTGCTGATTGACTAGTCGATTTAAATCAAATGGCTCTGGTAATATAGTGAGCATATTAGTTAAATAGTTATCAGTTGATTGACGTGTATCGGCTTGTAGATAATCAATGATGTTTTGTTTTTGGTTAGTGTTAACCCGATAAATTAATTGGTAATCATGGGGCTTGCGATAAAGGGGTAAGTGATTAGCATATAAGTTAATGCCATCGGTAAATAACACCATACCATGACTGCCCATTCTATTGTGTTCTGCTGCATGTTCGCGGGCAATGCTTGATGAAGTGGTAACGATAAACAAGAAAATTACCACAATAAGTGTAAAAGTAGCGTGTACAAGTTTCATTTTGTTTTAACCTAGTTTTAAAAGGATTAATTACAACGTTGGCGCCATACACGATAATGTATGGCGAGTAAGGGAGCTAACGCTTTATCACGTTAAGCAAGTAATAGGCGTCTATATTTTGACGATAACTTCATCGGTATTTTTTGCCATCAAATAAAGAAGTCATTGCGATTTACTACAGGCTAAACTTGGCATCTGGGTGGTTAAATAAATTCATTAATTCCATCGCAGAGTAGTCATTATCTTAACCCAAAGGTGGCGTATTTTCTATCGTTGTCTTTGGCAGTTTTATTATGCTCTTAGTCTCAAGTTTGTTGATAGAAACATGCTCAATCAGCTCAGGGAAAAACGTTAAAAAAACCGTTTCCAACTTAGCATAATTGCGGTTGATATCTTCAATGCTGCCACTAAATTGATTAGCAAAACGAATGCGCTTGGCAATGTTATCAAGCGTAGCACCAAGGCCTTCAATCGTTTCGTATTCTTTAAACCAATCATTTTGTGTCATGAGCGTAACTACCTGCTGCATTCTACTTGGCATATAGGCTAGGTTTTCATTGAGTAGGGCATAACTGCTTTGTTTAAATAGACTTAAAGGTGTTTTATGAAAGTTAGACCAATGACGAATAAGGAAATGATCAAAAAGTACATCTAATGCAATACCAGCAAATCGTCTTCGCTGTATCGAAAAGAAATGTTTAGCTTGTTTTACTGCGATATGGTTGTCAGTAAATCTATCAACTAAATAATGATTATCTAAGCCTTGTTTTACTGCAGTGGGTAACTGCTGAGTATGAATTTTACCGCCAAAGTCCCCAAGCAGATTACCAAAATGAGAGTTTGGAGTGGGCTGAGCAAAATATAAGTGAGCTAAATAATTCAAAATTTCAAACCACGCTAATTTTTAGATTTGGTGTGACTGGGACCATATTCTTGCTAGCGCCGGCAAGCATACGCCTTAAATCGTTAAAGCGAACTGGCTCACCTTTTAAGTGATAAATAATAGAGTCTTTCCATTTTCCGTCAATTAAACGCATACCTTTATCAATTGCACAAGGTTCAGCACAAGTATTTAGAACTTTTTTTTCTGCCTTTAGTGTTTGTTTCTATAGAGCTTTTCATTATACTCTCACAAAACAACTAGGTTACTAAAAGTATGCTAATTGATAATTGTTTCTAGGTAAATAAGATATACCACGCTTTATTATAAACATTCATATGAATTAGAGAAAAGAAGCTTTTAATGATGCGACAGAATTTTTTGAAGGTAAAAGTGTTGATGATTTAATGTTCCCTATGCTCATGAACTTTAAGTTCTTTGGCTTAGAGCCGATGGCAACCATTCTGGAAAGCCATCTAACACAGTTAGAAGTGAGCTTCCCATTTGCTTATGGTTTACCCCTTGAGCAAATGCAAACACTAGGGTTATATATTTCAGAGCCAAGTATTTTTGTTGTAAACTCAGAAAGTAAAATTCAAGTGGTTGATATTTCAAATAACCCGTTTGTTTGCCCTGAATTGCAAGATTTAGTGAATGGTCTGGGCTGGATAAGAAGTCCAGATAATATTTACCCTGCTCGAGGAATGCATAAGTAAGAATAAAGCTGTTGATAAAAAGGTCTTACCAGAGATTAGATTTAGGATATAATCAATCAAAGTCTCAACTAGCTGAATTATTCGTTGGTTTCATTTTTATATAAACAAGGTAGCCGATAAATAGCTATGGCAGAAATACGTACAAGAATTACATTAAAAGTTGGCTCTAACAGTGACATTCCTGCAGAAATGGTGTCATTTAATGACCTTATTTCTGATAAAGAGCATGTTGCCTTGGTTTTTGGTCAGGCTGATACATTACAAAAAATACCGCTTGTTAGAATTCACTCTGAATGTTTAACAGGCGATGTCTTTCATTCATCACGTTGTGATTGTGGTGAGCAACTTGATGAAGCGATTAACCTCATGGCTGTTGATGGTGGTGTGATTCTTTATCTACGCCAAGAAGGGCGTGGTATCGGTTTATATAATAAAATTGATGCTTATAAGCTTCAATCTGAAGGGATGAATACTTACCAAGCGAACAATCATTTAGGTTTTGGTGATGACCTAAGAGACTTCACTGAAGCGGGACAGATGCTTGAAGCATTAAAAATCAGCAATCTAAAATTAATGACCAATAACCCAATAAAAGCAAAAGCCCTGATTGATTATGGTCTAACGATTGAAAAGGAAGTCAATACCTCTACTCATATTAAAGAGGGCAATGAAGATTACCTTAAAGCCAAAGCGAGCAAAGCCGGACATAAATTGACTTTAGATTAATGCTTTGTTGTTGCTAATTAATAAAACAAAACTACTTATTATCAAGCGTAATTATTACTCAATGAGTAGCTTACAATTAATATTTTGATTTTATCTATTAATTAAACCTCGACCAAAGCTCTTGCACATTCACTTGGGCTTTGACCAAAGTATCGGCTAAACTCTCGGCTAAATTGAGTTGGGCTTTCATAACCCACCTGAGCGGCGGCCTGTTTTACTTTCAGTCCTCGATCTTGCAGTAGCTCACGCGCTCGGCCCAATCTTATTTTTTTCACGTATTGTATCGGTGAAGACGCAGTTATTTGCTTAAAGGTTCGATGGAAAGTGGAGCTGCTCATATTCGCCATACTGGCAAGTTGTTCTACATCGAGTTGTCCGTGAAAATTATTATGTAAATGTTTCAGCACTCGCTCCATACGTGATAAATGAGTATTGTGTGAAACTAGTGCAAATAATGGTGCTGCTTGCGGGCTACTAAGAATATGAAAGAAGATTTCACGTACTAGCCCTTTGCCGATAATATCGCATTGCAACGGTGAGTTAAGGCAGTCAACAAGTCTACTAATAACGCATGACAAAGCTTGTGTACACTGGCTAACAAACAAGCCCTTGTTTTCTGAAATGCTATCAGATTTTTTAATTTTTCCATAATCATCCAATACTCTTGCAAGTTCATTCAATATGGCCAAATCAAGGTCAATAATTAGGGCTAATAGTGGCTCTCCTGCTTCGACTATAGTTTCACATTCAGCGGGTAGAGGAAGGGTTAGTGTTAAATAATTATCGGGATTGTAATCAAATGTTTGTTGATTAAAGTGAATGCCCTTGAACAACAGCTACATATTTCTAATTCAGCGGAAGAACAATTAAGAGTATTGAATGTTCGACAAGAAGTTATTAATGATATTTTAAAACTACAAAAAGGGACAATGTATGAATACAGTATATAAAAAGGTAGGACAAGTGATACTACTAACAAGCACTATGGTATGTACAAGTATCGTAGAAGCAAATAGTAGTACATGCGCAACAGTAAGTTTTAATCCTACAGAAGTTAATAATGACAATTATATAGCCACCATAGTAGGTAATAATGGTGTTTCAGTGAGAAATAACAAACACTCGAGAGCAATTGCAAAAGGGGAGTATGAGTATAACCTGGCAGAAGGTACTCATACTTTAGTGGTTGAACAATGGCGATCGGGGCAATACCGAAGAGCCTTTCGAAAAAATGCTAGACAAATGAAAAGCTCAGAAAAATTAGCGGCAATACAAACTAAAACAATACAGATAGATGTAGAGGCTGGACATCATTATGAGCTTGAGTTCTCGACAAATGACCAAACTGCAAAAATTGCAGTAAAAAGTGATACGTTGAGCAAATGTTCAAGCAAAAAAATGTTCGCTGCCAAAGCTAATGCTAATAGCAATGTATCCTTGCCTGAAAGCTTGGAATATAGGTTGCGACGTTTGATGCTCAAGTTGAACCAGCATCATAAAACAATAGCCAAACATTCTGAGTTTGGAAATTTAGTCCCGGTTAAACTTAATAATTACTTCGGATTGGTCTTTGATAAAAATCATTCGACACAAAACGAGACACTTAGAGTATTAACTGTTTTGCCAAATTCGTTTGCTCATAAACTTGGCTTAATTAGTGGAGATGTTATTACCGAATTTGGACAGTCGCCAATTAAGGCCTCTGTAGGTGCTCCGTCCAGTATACTGAATAATTATTTAAATCAGTTATATTTTCAGGGCGATATCAGTATGAAAATTAGCAGAGATGGCCAGGCCAAGTTGTTAAAAAATAAGTACACGCCAGTCGTTATTCCAGAAGTTGCATATAATATTGATAATACGGTAAATATTACATCAGGTTCAAAGATAAGTAATTTATCAAAAGCCTATAGCCCGGTTGTTAATAGCACGAACATTCCAAGTACACTAGGTTTTGAATTTGACCAGCTTATATTAGAAATTGATGATTACTATCGACAAAACAATGTAAATAAAAACGTATCTATCAATAGAAAAACTATTTGGGATGGCAGGTATGGCATACAGGGAGATATGATTAATTCTCCACAAGGCGTTGGATTTCAAATATTGAATATTAACAGCACTAGCCCAGCTAGTTTAATTGGCTTAGCAAAAGATGACATTATTCTAGCAGTCAATCATCAGAAACTAACTGAATTAAAGATAGATAACATCACAAGGAAGTTGGAAGAATTACGGCCGCAAGATAATTATACGTTAACTATTTTAAGGGATGGTAAAGTTGTGGAAGCAGCTGCTGTGTTTCAACGTACTTTATTACCAGGCTTTAACCTTAATTTAGATTTTGAATCTGTCGGTGTTGTTGAAAATGCACTCGGTGGTAGAAGGTTAGTTGATATTAATAAAAATACGGGTGAAGTCGAAGGCTGGATAAAGCATTTTCACAATAAAAGACGCGTGTCAGGGCATGATCCATTAGGTACTTAAAGAAAGTGCGGATGTTTGTTAATGGTTGTTCTTTAACCAGCTTGCACTACTGAATTAAGTGTGTATAATACGCCGTCACGTCAAGATGTCTTTGGCGTGACAATTGAACATTTTATAAAGTTGTTCAATTTACACAGCAACTCCGATTGGGAGTTGAATGTTATTAGCGATACACCCTCCTTTTACATATAAAAGGTGATGGGATGTATTTTGTTGTTCTTTAAAATGGGGATTTGTCTTAATGTCAAATCAAAGAATTCGCATTCGTTTGAAAGCGTTCGATCATCGTTTGATTGATCAATCAACAGCTGAAATCGTAGATACTGCTAAACGCACTGGCGCTCAGGTTCGTGGTCCAATTCCACTTCCTACTCGCAAAGAACGTTTCACTATCTTGACTTCACCACACGTTAACAAAGATGCGCGTGATCAGTACGAAATTCGTACTCACAAACGCATGATTGATATCGTAGAGCCAACTGAGAAGACTGTAGACGCATTAATGCGTTTAGATCTTGCAGCTGGTGTTGACGTTCAAATCAGCTTGGGTTAAGGGGTTTTAACAATGACTATTGGTCTAGTTGGACGTAAAGTAGGCATGACACGTATCTTCACTGAAGATGGCGTTTCAACACCTGTAACCGTCCTAGAAGTTGAAGCCAACCGTATTTCTCAAGTGAAAACTTTAGAAACTGACGGTTACTCAGCTCTTCAAGTTACAACAGGTAGCCGTAAGGCTAGCCGTGTTACAAAACCAGCAGCGGGTCATTTCGCTAAAGCTGGAGTTCAAGCAGGTCGTGGCCTGTGGGAATTCCGCTTAAACGAAAATGAAGGCGAAGGTTTAGAATTAGGCAGTGAATTAACTGTTTCAATTTTCGATGACACAAAATTAGTAGACGTAACTGGCACGTCAAAAGGTAAAGGTTTCCAAGGCGGTATTAAGCGCTGGAACTTTACTATGCAACATGCCACTCATGGTGTTTCTTTATCACATCGTTCTAACGGTTCGTTAGGTCAATGTCAAACACCAGGTCGCGTTTTCAAAGGCAAAAAAATGTCTGGTCACATGGGTTCTGTGCGTTGTACTACACAAAACCTTGAATTGGTTCGCGTTGACGCAGAACGTAACTTGCTCCTTATTAAAGGTGCGGTTCCGGGTGCAATCAACGGTAACGTAATCATCAAACCAGCTGTTAAAGCCTAGTCCAGGAGATTTGTGATGGAATTAGCATTAAAAGACGCTAAAGGCGCTCTTGAAGTTTCCGAAGCAACTTTTGGACGCGAGTTCAATGAAGCTTTAGTACACCAAGTGGTAGTTGCATATGCAGCTGGTGCTCGTCAAGGTACTCGTGCTCAGAAAACTCGTTCAGAAGTTAGCGGCGGTGGCGCAAAACCATGGCGTCAAAAAGGTACTGGCCGTGCACGTGCTGGTACTACTCGTGGTCCAATCTGGCGTTCTGGTGGCGTAACATTCGCTGCTAAACCTCAAGATCACAGCCAAAAAGTTAACCGTAAAATGTATCGTGGTGCTATTGCTAGCATCCTATCTGAACTAGTTCGTCAAGATCGTCTAGTTGTGGTAGAGAACTTTTCGGTAGAAACACCTAAAACTAAAGAACTTGTTGCCAAGTTAAAAGGTTTAGAGCTTAAAGACGTATTGATTGTAACGAAAGAAGTTGACGAGAACTTATTCTTATCAGCACGCAACTTGTATAAAGTTGACGTTCGTGACGTTGCAGCAATTGACCCTGTAAGCTTAGTTGGTTTCGAAAAAGTTTTAATTACTGCTGATGCAGTTAAAGAAATTGAGGGGATTTTAGCATGATAAACGAAGAACGTTTGTTGAAAGTGCTTTTAGCACCAAATATTTCTGAAAAAGCAACCGTAGCTGCTGAAGCAAACAACACTGTTGTTTTCAAAGTAACTACTGATGCAACTAAAGCTGAAATCAAAGCGGCAGTAGAGAAACTTTTTGAAGTTTCTGTTGTAGGTGTTAATACACTTAATGTTAAGGGTAAAGTAAAACGTACCGGTGCTCGTTTTGGTCGTCGTAACGACTGGAAAAAGGCCTACGTTACTCTTGCAGAAGGTAGTGACATCGACTTCGTTGGCGCTGAATCATAGGAGTTTAAAATGGCTATTGTAAAATGTAAACCTACTTCTCCGGGTCGTCGTCACCTAGTTAAAGTGGTAAACAAAGAGCTTCATAAAGGTAAGCCTTACGCACCATTATTAGACACTAAGTCTAAGTCTGGTGGTCGTAACAATAATGGTCGCATTACGGTTCGTCACATTGGTGGCGGTCATAAGCAACATTATCGTATTATTGACTTTAAACGTCTTAAAGATGGTATCCCTGCGAAAATTGAACGTATCGAATACGATCCAAACCGTAGTGCTAACATTGCTTTAGTATTATACGCTGATGGCGAACGTCGTTACATCTTAGCCCCTAAAGGCTTAAGTGCTGGAGATAGTATCCAGTCAGGTGTTGATGCTCCTATCAAAGCGGGTAATGCTATGCCGTTACGCAACGCACCATTAGGTAGCGTTGTTCACGCAATTGAACTTAAACCAGGTAAGGGCGCGCAAATTGCTCGTGCTGCTGGTACTTACGCACAATTAGTTGCGAAAGACGGTGCATATGTCACTTTACGTCTTCGCTCTGGTGAAATGCGTAAAATTGAAGCAGATTGTCGTGCTACTTTAGGTGAAATCGGCAATGCTGAACACATGCTTCGCTCTCTGGGTAAAGCTGGTGCTTCACGCTGGCGCGGTGTTCGCCCAACTGTTCGTGGTGTTGCCATGAACCCAGTTGATCACCCACACGGTGGTGGTGAAGGTAAAACATCTGGCGGTCGTCACCCGGTATCACCTTGGGGTGTACCAACTAAGGGTTACAAGACTCGTAGCAATAAGCGTACTGATAAATTTATCGTACGTCGTCGTACTAAGTAATTAGTGCATTAAACTAAATACTCTACATTATCGACATTGAGTTCGGTAATTAGAGTACTGATAATTAAGGAATCACCATGCCACGTTCCCTCAAGAAAGGTCCTTTTATTGACCTACACTTGTTGACGAAGGTAGAGAAAGCGGTGGAAAGCGGGAATAAAAAGCCAATT
>MAAC01016859.1_pt1 | contig 22724 bp, 24 predicted proteins | sample 1115981 | NCBI WGS metagenome assembly MAAC01 (sample SAMN04961126, study PRJNA320927) | seawater metagenome | isolation source: sample BD02T64 sea water enriched with oil for 64 days | place: USA:Gulf of Mexico | collected 2013-07-27
CATTAGCCAAAAAATAAAGTATGTCGCAGTTTATTAGTGTTTTTGATATGTTAAAGATTGGTGTTGGTCCTTCGAGTTCACATACGCTAGGTCCTTGGCGCGCAACGCAACAGTGGATTGAAAAATTAAAAAACGAAACTATTTTTGAGGACATCACCCATATTCATATCGATTTATATGGCTCATTGTCATTAACAGGAAAAGGGCATGCTACAGATTTAGCCATTTTACTAGGTTTAAGCGGAACGGATCCTGAATATATTCCGATTGATTCTATTGAAGGTATTATTTCTACAATAAAAGAAACAAGCACTTTACAATTGAACGGAATTAAAAGTGTTCCTTATACCGATACTACTGTTGTATTTAATCGCGACTTCTTGCCTTTCCATTCTAACGGAATGACATTTATTGGCTTTAAAGGTGAAACTATTATCTCTACAGAAACCTATTATTCTATTGGTGGTGGCTTTGTAATTCAGGAAGAAGTGTCGAAACCTGAAAAGACAAAAATTAGTAAAAAGAATTTTCCATACCCAATAAAACGAGCAGCCAAACTTGAAGAATATTGCGAAAAAGAGAACAAACTAATTTCTGATATCGTTTTTCAAAATGAATTGGTACTTAGGTCGGCAGAAGAAATTGATAGTGAACTACACAGAATTTGGGATACCATGTTAGAGTGTATGTATACTGGCTGTCACACCGATGGTATTTTACCCGGTGGGTTGCATGTGAAGCGTAGAGCTTTGTCAATGCACAATAAACTAATTAAGGATGCTGCATATACAAATCATCACAATTGGATAGATGCAATTAGAAGTACTGAGGTTAAATTTAGAGAAATTTTAAAATGGGTAAGCTGTTTTGCTTTGTCTGTTAACGAAGTAAATGCTTCATTAGGAAGAGTTGTTACTGCTCCAACAAATGGAAGTGCCGGTGTGATTCCTTCTGTACTAATGTATTATTTAGTGATTGAAAATCATGACGCTGACTTTGAACATATCAAACGTTTCTTATTAGTTGCTGGAGAAATTGGAAGTGTTTTTAAGAAAAATGCAACCATATCTGCTGCCATGGGCGGATGTCAGGCAGAAATTGGCGTTTCTTCTGCAATGGCTGCTGGAGCATTAACAGAATTGTTGGGTGGAAGTCCTGCACAATGTTTAGTTGCTGCAGAAATTGCTATGGAGCATCATTTAGGGTTGACTTGTGATCCTATTGGAGGCTTGGTACAAATTCCATGTATAGAACGTAATGCAATGGGAGCAATTAAAGCTATTAATGCTGCTGAATTGGCCTTAGAAACAGATCCAAAAGAAGCAAAAGTACCTTTAGACAAAGTAATTGATACGATGTGGGAAACTGCAAAAGATATGAACCGGAATTATAAAGAAACTTCTGAAGGTGGCTTGGCAGTTACTGTTGGATTAGCTGATTGTTAGGGCTTAGTTGCAAAGTGACAAAAACGCAAAGTGGCTGAGTTTGTCATTGTGAAATTTTTCAGAATAAAATCCGAAGACTAGATTTTTTGTTTCATATGTCCCCTTGAGCATTATTGAAAAGGAAAATGTATTTTTCTTTGAAGATAGAAACCTAGTTTTCGAAAGGTCATCGATGGAAAAATGAAAAATCACAATACAGAAATAACATTCACCCATTTACCTCGTAAAGAACAATTCGGTTTCGGTAGACATGCTTTCAGAAAAACCATAACCATCAATATTAAATCCTTTTAAACCTTCAATAGTAGTAATATTGTTATCTATGATATAACGCACCATTAATCCACGTGCTTTTTTAGCAAAGGTCATAATGGTTTTATACTGTCCGTTTTTAAAATCTTTAAATACAGGAGTAATCATGGGCACTTTCAATACTTTTTGATTCACCGCTTTAAAATATTCTGAGCTTGCTAAATTCACCAACAAATCATTGTCTGCTAGTTCTTCATTTAATGCATTGGCTATTTTATCTCCCCAAAATTTATACAAGTTTTCAGTTCTACCAACTTTTAAACGTTTTCCCATTTCTAAACGATAGGCTTGCATTAAATCTAATGGTTTTAATACCCCATACAATCCAGATAAAATACGCAACCGATCTTGTAGTAACGGCAGCTTCTCTGCTTCTAAAGTAGTTACATCAATGCCTCGAAAAACTTCTCCTGTAAATGCAAAAACTGCTTGTTTTGCGTTATCTGGAGTAAAAGGCAAACTCCAATTTTGATTGCGCTCATAATTCAGTGCTGCCAAGTCTTTAGAAATACTCATAAATTCTGCAATCTTCTTTCTAGACAAGGTTTTTAATTTCTTGTTTAGTTTTATTGAGTCTTCCAAAAATTGTGGTTGTGTATGTAAACTTGTTGCTACTGAAGTTTCAAAATCCAAGGACTTTGCTGGAGATATAATGATTTTCATTTTTCTATTTTCTTAATGAAGTAAAAATACAACTCCAAAGAAGAACTATCAAATTTTTAAAAACTTAAAATTGATATGAATATAAAAGAAATTGATACCTGAATCACTCACTAATTTTCCAATCTAAAATGGGTATAAACACTCTTTCTCTCTACTCCACTTTTCTTTATTTTTAAAACACAAAAAAAAAAGCATGCACTCTAACATAGAATCAGCACCAAATTTCCCATTGATAAAATACGCCAACAGAGAAGAACCTTTTTTTAAAGAAATGCGAAAAAGAGTAAATGCCTATTTCCGAGACAATCAACTTACAAGATATGCAACTCCATGGATGGTTGGAAAAGCGCTGTTACAATTTAGTTTATGGGTTGGAATTTATGCGCTTATCATCTCTAATAATTTTCAAGGTTGGTCTTTGTTTTTATTGGAAATTGCTTTTTACAGTAGTATCTTTTTAATATCTGTAGGTATTGCCCACGATGGAAGTCATAATGCATATTCTTCAAATAAGTATATCAATACCATAACAAATAGTGTTTTCGATTTTATTGGTATCAATTCATATATGTGGGATTTTAATCACATACAGTCACATCACAATGTACCTAATATTCCTTTGTATGATTCCGCTATTGATTCTTTTATGCTCTTTCGATTTCATCCAAAAGCCGTGCATTATAAGTTTCACAAATTCCAGCACATCTATATTTTCGGGATTTACTCATTGGCAACTATTTTTAAAATGTTTTTCCTCGATTTCTTCTCATTTAGCAGAAAAAGAATAGGCTTTATTAAAATGAAAAAACATGCATGGAAGACTATTGTTTGGTTGGCTTTTACAAAATTTGTTGTTATAAGCTATACATTGGTTTTACCTTTGGTTCTTTTAGATGCTCCAAGTTGGCAAATTATTTTAGGGTTTCTTTGTGGTAATTTTATTGCAGGAATTGCTTTAGGAATCATTTTTCAAGTAACACATATTTCCAATCATTCTACTTGGCCAGAACCAGATAAAGAAGGTGTTATTTACAACTCATTTGCAAGACACATTATGGAAACCACTTCAGATTTCTGCCCAAATAACAAAGTGGTTACGTGGATTTCTGGAGGTTTAAATAATCATGTTGCGCATCATTTATTTCCAGGGATTTCTCAAATTCACCTTCCTGCATTGACAAATATTGTGAGAGAAACAGCAAAAGAATACAATGTACCCTATAAAGAATACCCAACAGTTAGATCTGCCTTAGCATCACATTTTGAAACCTTAAAAAAATTCGGTGCTTCTTATAATATTGCTTAGTTTGCACGGACTAACAATGACACAAATTCAATGAAAAAAACACCCTTAACTTTAGAAACATTATTAGAGCAGCTCATAGATCTAAATATTATTGAGTTAGCTGCAATCCCTATGATTTCTTTAGTTGTGCTGGAATGGTTTTTTACATGGAGACAAAAAAAGAAATACTACGATGGTTTAGATACTATTTCTGCAACTTTTATTGGGTTGGTAAATGTGGGGATTTCAGCACTGTTAAAATTATGGATTTACGGGCTTATTTTATTCTTTTACAACATGGTACCTTGGAGTATCCCTAAAACTTGGTGGGGTTTTATTTTGTGTATTATTTCTATTGATTTTATCAGATATTGGTCGCACAGGTTAACACATGTTAATCGTTTCTGGTGGGCAACTCATGTAACACATCACAACTCAGAAAAATACAATTGGTCTGTTTCTTTTCGCTTAGGCTGGACACAACATATAAAGATTATCTTTTTTATTCCAGTAGCACTGATGGGGTTTGACCCAATTACCTTTTTTATCTGCCATCAGATAGAAGTCTTATACCAATTTTGGATTCATACAGAATATATTAAAAAGTTACCTAAACCAATAGAATATTTTTTTGTAACACCATCTCATCATCGTGTGCACCACTCAACAAACCCAAGATACATTGATAAAAACTTTGGCTCAACATTTATCTTTTGGGATCGGCTTTTTGGAACTTTTAAAGCAGAAGATGAACAAGCCGTATATGGCATTACAACACCTGTAAACAGTTACAATCCAATTACTTTAAACTTCCATGAATGGAAAGCAATGCTAGTTGATGTGTTTAAAAGTAAATCATTTAAAGAAGCCTATTTAATGCTCTTTACAAGTCCTGCAAAATTAGAGACTGTAAAGACAAAATTTAATCATTTGTATCAAGAAAAGAAGGGCTAAATTTAGTACATTAAAAGTACGTTTATTTTTGTGATTCATTCTTTTACAATGTGGTTACTGAGCAATTAAACACCTAATAACATCAAGAAACCATGCAAAGAGATCTTTCTTTATTGATTTTTAATTAAAAAAATATAACTTCGCTACCACTGAATATAATTCACTAAAACAGCATCATATTCTTTCACACCATTAACCTCTAAGACCATTTTAATATGAAGTACCTTTTTTCCTTAGTATTTTTTATCGTTTCATCATCGTTCATATACTCACAAGGGAAATGCGAGCTCTTATTAAAAGATGGAAAACTAGAAGGGAAATGTGTAAAAAGCTATTTTACCTATTTTGAAATACCACTGAACGTTGGCAAATTGGATCGTATTACATTGTTTAATCAACTTCCATTCAAAGGAAATGTAATTACCAGCAACAACCTCAATCTTGATGTTCGATTTGAAATAACAAATAGAGCTGGCTTTCCTCAGGTACTATTTAAAACAAATAATTGGGGCTGGTACACCATGGATAGTCTTGTCATAGAAAGCAATAAGGTAACCTTTACTATTGACCATGACCCAGATGTACCAATTACTGAGTCAGATTTTAAAATTATAAGAAGAACTAAGGAATTGCTTACCAATAAAGATTCTTGGCATAAAAATGATGATCGGGATTGTGAAGATGATATACAAAACAGTACGTATAGCCTTTTTTGTGCTTTAAAAAGTGCATCCATCAAAATTGAAGGAGAATACAATCATAGAAATGCTATCATGCAAAAAATTAGGCATACTATTGTTAAAATGTATCCAAATAAAAAGTGGAAACACCGATTACTAGATTTCAACAATATGCCAGAAACAGATTTTAAAGTTCTAATGGATCTACTTAATCGAGTAGAGCGCGAAGTAATAAGTGAGTTGAAGTAAAAAAGCAGCCAACAATAGATAAAAAACAAACCTTTTTTAAAGTTTTCTATAATCCCAAATTATAAAACGTAATTATTCTTTACCTCTGACATCATCTGACATTCTCCATTTTACTTTTGTGGTATTATAAATTTTAAATAACTACAAAATGAAAAATGCAGTAAACTGGTTTGAGATACCAGTAACAAATTACGAAAGAGCAAAAACCTTTTACCAAACGATCTTAAGTTTAGAAATCACTGATTTTCACATGCCAGAAAAAAATGTTGAGTATGGTTTTTTCCCTCATGATGAAAAAAGCATGGGTGTTGGTGGTGCTATTATGAGAATGGATGAAATGAATCCTTCAACTGATGGTTCTACAGTGTATTTAAATGGTGGAGATGACTTAAATCTTGCATTAAACAAAGTTGTAGATGCTGGAGGAAAAGTATTCATTCCTAAAATGCCCATTGGAGAAAATGGATTTATTGCTCAGTTTATAGATACTGAAGGAAATAGAGTTGCCTTGCATTCTATGAATTAATAAATATAACTATCTAGAAAATAGTGTCGGGTAGAGCGCAGTCGAGGTTCTTTTTCATACTAAATATGTAAAGACCTCTCGACTCCGCTCAAGACGACATTTTAACTAAATGTCTTACTTGAAATACCCTTTCTAGATAATTATTTTAATCAAAATTCATTTACATTTGCGTATGTCGCAGTTATCAAGACTTATATCAATTCTTACCTTGTTAAAATCCAAACGATTGTTAACCGCAACCGAATTGGCAGAAAAATACGATGTAAGTATTAGAACTGTTTACAGAGACATTCGTAAATTAGAAGATGCTGGTATCCCTGTATACACTATTGAAGGTAGAGGATATAGTTTGATGGATAATTATACCGTTGCACCAGTACAATTTTCAGAAAAACAAGCAAACGCATTAATTACCGCTCAACATATTGTAAACCAATCTAAAGACGCCTCTTTTGTAAATGATTTTAACGAAGCATTGATAAAAATTAAATCGGTTTTCAAAAGTTCTATTCAAGAGAAAAGCGAATTATTACATGATAAAATTCAGGTACTAAATTGGAACTATGAAGAGTTTTCTAGTAATCTACTGTCTGAAATTCAATTGGCAATTACAAACTTTAATTTTGTAGAGATTAATTATCAAAAAGCCAACGACCCTACAATTTCTTTTAGAAAGATAGAACCCTGCGCCATGTATTCTACAAATCATAAATGGATTTTAATTGCTTGGTGTCATTTACGAAATGAAATGAGAGCTTTTAGAATTGACAGAATCAAGCATTTTAAAATTTTACCCGAAAAATTTGAAGATCGAAATTTCACTTTTCAAGATCATTTTTCTTCTGATCCATACTGTAAAAAGTAGAGCGTTTTATTGATATTGACTACAGAAAACCAACAACTAAATTAGCGAACTAAAAAACACAAATTTAACATGCAATACGATATAGATATAAAATCTGTATATAAAAACCTATTTCTAGATGTGAGAAATCTATTGCTTTCACATCCGAACATTACCGAAACAAAAAAAGAAAGAATCACAACTTACTCTGATAAGAACGGTGGTATTTGCCATTTAAGAACCACATTAAAAGGAGTAGATATTGGCTTTTTAAAAGGAATACATTTAGAAGACAAATTATCTTTGCTTCATGGAAAAGGAAAATTAGTAAGAGTAGTATCACTAAAAGGATATCATGAAATTGTTCTTTTATATTATATACATCAAGCCATAGAAATTAATAACAAAAAGAAATTAGTTCAACAATTTTAGTTAGTATTAAACTATAAAATCGACAAAACCATACATGAATTCTTCATTACTTTTTTTACCTGATATTTCTGGATTTACAGAGTTTGTTCAAACGACAGAAGTAGAGCATAGTCAGCATGTTATTTCTGAATTGTTAGAAGTTTTGATAGAAGCCAATACAGAACAATTGCAATTGGCAGAAATTGAAGGCGACGCCTTATTTTTTTATAAGGAGAATGAAATTCCGTCTTTAGAAAAACTATTAGCACAAGTAGAACACATGTTTACGGCTTTTTACAGTCATTTAAAATTGTTAGAAAAAAACAGAATTTGTCCCTGCAACGCCTGTTCTTCGGCACCAAAATTACAATTAAAGATTATTGCACATTGTGGAAAATTGCAATTTATCAATGTACAAAACAACAGAAAGCCATTTGGTACTCAAGTGATAGAAGCACACCGATTAATGAAAAATGATGTCGATAGTGATAATTATGTGCTACTTAGTAAAGAATTGACAAATCACATTCACTTGTCAGATTCGTATAAAACCAAATTATACAATTTCAAATCAGGAAGTAACTCATATGACGGAAAAGAGTTAAAGTACCTTTACTCTATTATTGATAAAAAAGAATTGAAGCTAAAACCATTTCAATTAGCAAAAAAAATTGAATTTGACAAAGCACCTTCTTTTGTTATTGAGAACCAATTTCCAATTGCAGCAAATGAATTATTAGAATACATTACCAATTTTAATTACCGAAAACATTGGGTAGATTCAACTGTTGATTTTGAGTTTAACCCTAACCAAGTAAATAGAGTTGGCACAGAACATATTTGTGTTATTAAAGACAAACATTTAAACTTTACTACAGTTACCAAACAAGGTAATCCTGGGCAATTGGTGTATGGAGAAATGACAACAAGCCCACCGCCAGTTGATGTTCTACATCAGTTTCATACAATCACCCCCATAACAAACACGTCTTGTTCTGTACAAACAGAAGTATATATTGAAGCGAAATCTCCAATAAAAAAACTCGTAATTTTCTTATTGGTTAAAAGTGCATTTAAAAAGGGTACTGCAAATGCATTGCATAAACTGCATGCTTTTATTGTTTCTAAAAATCAGTAGTCATTTCCATATAAAAAGCGAGAAGTCTACTTATAACAGTATCACTTCTCGCTTTTCTTTGAAATTATAAATAAATTCTAAAATAAGCAGAATAAACTATATCTCTTCGTGGTTGGAATGTTCAGAATAGGTTCTCCATTTATCTAAACATTCTACAATATCATTAGGTATTTCAGAATTAAAACGCATAAACTCACCTGTTGTTGGATGCTCAAAACCAAGAGTCTTAGCGTGTAGTGCTTGTCTTGGTAAGGTTTTAAAACAATTCTGTACAAATTGCTTATATTTTGTAAACGTTGTTCCTTTTAAAATATCATCCCCACCATAACGTTCATCATTAAATAATGTATGACCAATATGCTTAAAATGAGCTCTAATCTGATGCGTCCTACCAGTTTCTAACTTACACTCAACCAAAGTTACATAAGTTAAACGTTCTAGAACTTTAAAGTGGGTAACTGCATGTTTTCCAAAATCTCCTTCTGGAAAAACATCCATTTGCAAACGATTTTTAAAACTACGACCTATATTTCCTTCAATCGTACCTTCATCCTGATCAATATACCCCCAAACCAGTGCACAATATAGTCGTTCTGTTGTACGATCATAAAACTGTTTAGATAAATGTGCCATTGCATATTCCGTCTTTGCTACAACTAGCAATCCACTGGTGTCTTTATCAATTCTATGTACCAATCCTGGACGCTCATTACTATTGGTTGGTAAGTTTTCTATGTGATGAATTAATCCATTTACCAAGGTTCCTGAATAATTTCCATGACCTGGATGCACCACCATTCCTGGTGCTTTATTCACTACAATTACAGCATCATCTTCATAAATAATATCTAATGGGATATCTTCTGCAACTAATAAATTCTCTGCTGGTGGATATGTTAAAACCACACGAACAACATCATTAGGTTTCACTTTGTAATTCGATTTCACGGCTACATCATTGACCAAAACATTACCCGCTTTTGCTGCCTGTTGCACTTTATTACGAGTGGCATTTTCAATGAAATTCATCAAAAACTTATCTACACGCAAAGGCTCTTGCCCTTCACTTGCAGTGAATCTGTGATGTTCGTATAATTCTTCGTTTTCTAAATCTGTATTTTGATCTTCCTGCATATTCATTATCTTTTACCGTCTCCTAAAATTAAATCTATAACAGAATTTCTAGGAAGCTTTTTTCCTGGTTTTACTTTCTTTCCGTTATGTTTCATCCCTCTTACAACATCTTTACCTATATCTGGAACATAAGAAAACTCTCCAATTCTAAAACCTAGAGACAACAAGTGAGTTCTTGCTTGTCTTTTTGTTCTACCATTTAAATCTGGTAAAATCTCATCTCTATACTTTGAAGGGTTTATTGTTAAGTATATTTTTCTATTTTCTTTCACAAAACTTCCAGCCTCTGGGTTTTGCTCTATTACCGACTTATTCAAATATGTAGGATTGTAATTTGTAGAATCAATCACTTCAAAACGCAAATCAACTTCTTTTAAAGTACTTTCTACTTCAGATAACTCCATCTTATGTAAATTTGGAACTTGTATTTTCTGATCGTGATTTGTTGTAAAACCAAACCACCATTGTAAACCAAAAATTATGATAAAAAATGCTGCGATTGCAATGGCAACCTGTTTGAAAAAAGATTTACTTTTAATAAATTGAAATATACTCATGGTCAATTTTTTAACTGGGGACAAAGATATAAAACCAAACGTTAGTCTTTCTATTTATATTTTGATAAATTTGTTTTAGTATCGAAATTTTAAAATGAAACCTTCTTAGAAGGATATTATAAAAAAAATGAGTGCCTTAGTAAAAAAAGGCCAGTTCTCTAATTTATTATTTACCTGTGAAAAAAAATATCGCCATCATAATGGGAGGCTACTCTTCTGAAGTAGAAATTTCTTTAACTAGTGGAAGTGTTGTTTACAAAAATTTAGACAGGACAAAATACAATCCATTTTCAATTCATATTTTGAAAGAAAAATGGGTGTACGTAGATGAAGCTAAAAATGAGTTCCCAATAGATAAAAACGATTTTTCTGTACAAGAAAACGGAGTTAAAACAACATTTGATTGTGTTTTTAATGCCATACACGGAACGCCTGGTGAAGATGGACAAATTCTTGCCTATTTTGATTTAATCGGAATGAAACATACATCAGCACCATGGTATCAAATGGCATTGACATTTAACAAAAGAGATACCTTAAGTGTTGTAAAACACTATGGAGTACCAGCTGCTACTTCAATTTATTTGAATAAAGGAGATAAAATTGATCTGTCCAAAATAATTGATACTGTAGGTCTACCTTGTTTTATAAAACCAAATAACGCAGGTTCTAGCTTTGGAATTTCTAAAGCATATACTGCAGATGAAATTATTATTGGAATAGAAAAAGCCTACAAAGAAGATTCTGAAATACTCATTGAAAGCTTCTTAGACGGAACAGAAGTTTCTGTTGGTGTTATTCTGTATAAAGGAGAAATCAAAGTATTGCCGATTACAGAAATTACTACTGACAATGATTTTTTCGATTACGAAGCAAAATATCATGGAAAATCAGAAGAAATAACGCCTGCAAGAATCTCTGATGTTGATGCGACTAAGGTTCGGGAGATGGCTAAAAAAGTATATAAAATTTTAAGAATGAGTGGTTTTTCTCGCTCAGAATATATTTTCGTGAATGGAGAACCTCATTTTTTAGAAATGAATTCAGTTCCAGGTTTAACAGCAGAGAGTTTATTACCACAACAAGCAAACGAAGCCAATATTAGCCTATCAGATTTATTTGACAATGCAATAAAAACGGCACTAAACACATAACAATATGAAAAAAGCAGTTTTCCCAGGTTCTTTTGACCCCATTACTTTAGGGCACGTAGATATCATCTCTAGAAGTTTACCGCTGTTTGATGAGATTGTAATTGCAATTGGAATTAATGCCAAAAAGAATTATATGTTTTCTGTTGACGAACGGAAAAGGTTTATTCAAAACGCTTTCTTTGCAGAACAAAAGATCACCGTTGAAACCTATACGGGTTTAACAGTAGATTACTGTAAAACAATCAATGCAGATTTCATTTTACGTGGATTGCGTAATCCCGCAGATTTCGAGTTTGAAAAGGCTATTGCTCAAACAAATAGAAAACTATCTGGCATAGAAACCGTGTTCCTATTAACTAGCGCAGAAACATCATTTATAAGCTCATCAATTGTTAGAGATGTTGTAAAAAATGGTGGTGATGCCTCTATCTTGTTGCCAAAATCTGTGTCTGATTTTTTAAATAAAAAATAAATATCTAGCAAACAACTTCTAACACATGTTGGTTTTCTTTTACAAAACCTTCCAATACTTTAAAGAATTTCAAAATATTTTCTTCAGTATTTGTTGCATTTATAGTAACCAATCGCACAAAACAATCTTCATTAAAAGCTCCAAATCCAACAACGGTTATTTGATGTTCGTATAATAAAGTACACAATGTTTTAGGATCAATCCCTTTATAATTAAAACAAATTGAAATAGAATCCTCATAGCTATACAACGTATAATCCGGGTGATTGGCTACATAATTTCTTGCAACATCTGCTAAATCAAATTGTTTATCAACAATTTTCTCTAATCCATTCGTTCCAACTGATTTCCACAAGGTCCAAAACTTTAGTGCATCATTTCTACGCCCACATTGAAAAGAAGTTTTCCCTAAATTGAAATCATCACCATCAGTTTGATATAAATAATCCGCTTCATTGCTAAACGAATCGTGCAACTGTTTTTTATCCTTCACTAAAATAATAGAACATGTCATCGGTGTTCCAATCATTTTATGTGCATTGTAACTAAAAGAATCAGATCTTTCAATCCCTTTTAACAAATGTTTTTTTGCTTCACTAAAAATAACTGAGCCACAATATGCCCCATCCACATGCAACCAAATAGCATACTTTTCTGTAATTGTAGCAATTGCATCAATAGGGTCAAAAGATCCAAGTACAGTTGTTCCAGCTGTTACATTAACAAATGTTGGAATCAACCCATTTTGAATATCAATATTAATTTGTTCTTCTAATTTAGCAGGCATCATACACCCTTTGGCATCAGCTTCTATATACCGAACGTTATTTCTACCTAACCCTGCAAAACTAGCATTTTTAGCATTCGAATAATGAGACTCTTTAGAAGTATACATCACCAAAGGTTTTGTCATTCCATTTTGCCTACAACTAGGGTCTTTGGAATCTCTAGCCATAATTAGCGCCATATAATTACTCATAGATCCACCTGTTGGAAAAGTTCCATTGCTTTGTGCTCCATAACCAATCAGATCACAAGATTGTCTAATTATTTCTTGCTCAATTCCAACTTGAGGCCCGGCTACTTTATATGTATACATGCTATTATTTAGCAAAACCGCCAATAAATCTCCTAAAACAGCTTTAGACTGTCTTCCTCCAAATAGTTGATTAAAAAATAAACTAGTTGCCGTTTTTGGTGTAGCAACAAGTACATCTTTCAATACTTTTTTAAAAGTATCATTTACCATTGCTGTTTTGTTAAGCGACAAATCGATGGTATTATATAAAAAATTTGAATCAATGCGTTTTGCAACTGGATGATTTTCTTCTTCGTTTAACAAAACTTCAACTAGTTCATTAAATAGGATTAAATCATTACTTAATTCAGACATATACTTTTATTGTTTTTTATTGTTGATTGATGAATCTCTTCGACGTTGTCATAGGTCAATTCCTTACGGATAAATTCATTTTCTTTCGAATCGTATACATTACAATTCTTAATTGGTTTTGCATACAAATGCAAAGACATACTTCTATTGTTCGATCGGTTTTCTAGATTATGAAACCCCATAAAATCAATCATATAAGCAACATCACCAGGTTTAGTGTCTGTTGTTTTAATAATATTTAAATTTCCATTTTCATTTTGAGAATAAACATGTTCTCTAAATACTCCTTCTACAAAATACACCCAACATTCTTCTCCTCCATGGTCATGAATTGCTGTAATTTGTTCTTTCTCCCAACAAATTAAAATCAGTTCAAAGTTTTCATTTTCTTCAATACAATTACGAGTGTAACAGGTATCTGACCAAGTTGCATATTTTTCAAATTCTGCAATAGGCAATTGCATAGATTTTAAAATAGAGGTATACTTTGTCCTCTCCTCTTCATCAAGAACTTGAATTAGTTCTGATATTGTTTCTAAGGGTTTTTGAGTGTTTTTTGTGGATTCCAAGGGTTTTTTGAATGTTTTTTTGCATTAAATCAGAGAAAACTTCTGTTTTCAAAAGTACTGCTAAGATAGCCTTTTAGAGTCTTTAAAACGAATAATTCAGAAATAATTGAGTTCAAAAAAAAAATACAAAAAAAAAAATTAGCACATAGCAATAGTCATAAAAGAGCCAAAAACTAACAGCTTAAGTCTTCACTATTGAACAAATTTATTATTGTTGTCAATTATAAATATCTCATTTTTTAACGCCCAATCATCGCATCAAAAAACAAGTAGAAACCGTTCGTTTTTTTGATTGGTTCAGTTTTTTCATTTTAAACTGCATATCAGAAGATAATTTCATAAATTTAAACCTTAAAAATTCACCTCTTAATTTCATACCAAAATCATATTTTGAAAGCACAAAAAACAAAAACTTTTTTCGGGTTCGCTTTTCCCATTATGTTAAGTATCTTTCTATACTGGGATTCAGACTATTTTTCGGCGCATTATTTTAATGGAAGACTCATGTTAAATTTCATTATAGTCACGTATTTCTTATTGATGTTAGCTGTGTCCGATTTGAAATTAAAGAAACTGATGATTGGCATGGTATTGTTATCCATTTTTGGAGAACATTTATTTTGTAATTGGCTAAACATGTACGATTACAGAGACAATACAATCCCTTTTTATGTTCCTTTTGGACACGCAATTGTTCTTGGCTCAGCATACATGCTTCATGAGGTTACCAATACATACAACACCGAAAAAAAGATAGAAAAAATAGCACCTTTTTTCTTTGGACTCATTTTCTCAGTGGCAGTATTATTTTTCAAAGACTACCTAACACTTATATTAGGTATTTTATTTTTTCATTCTCTTATTCGAAAAAAATGGAACCCTTTCTATTGCTTTCTCGCACTTTACGTATTGACAATTGAATACATCGGCACTTATTTTGGCATTTGGACATGGAAACTTAAAGCATTTGGATACATCCCTACTTTAAGTCCACCAGTAGCAATTGCCTATGCATATGTTGGTGCAACATCCCTATTAACTAGAATTCTGAAATTTCTAGAAAAGAAAAAATTAGTACCCGCTTAAATTTCTTTTTTCTCATTAAACTGAATATCATTAACGTTAAAAAATGTTAATCTTTTTACGGCGCTTAAAAAAATGGTAACTTAGTGAGCACTAAAAAATTCAGGCAATTGAAAACACTCACAATCAACGGAAAAAACCATTCATTAGAGGCACCAGACGACATGCCTTTGCTATGGGCAATTAGAGACATTATTGGATTAACTGGAACAAAATATGGCTGTGGCGTTAGTCAATGTGGCGCTTGCTCTATACTTATAGATGGCGAAGTTGTAAGATCATGTGGCTTACCGGTTAGCTATGGTATTGGTAAAAAAATTACAACCATAGAAGGCAAAACAGACAATCTTGAATATTTAAGAGAAGCTTGGGAAGCTATTAATGTTCCACAATGTGGCTATTGTCAATCTGGACAATTGATAGCTGCTACTTCTTTATTAAATAGCAACCCAAATCCGACAGATGAAGATATTGATGATGCAATGAGTGGAAACATTTGTAGATGCGGAACCTATCCGCGAATAAGAAAAGCAATACATAAAGCCGTTAAACTTAAAAACAAATAGATATGGAAGCTATACAAAATATGAGCCGTAGAAATTTCGTGAAAGTTTTTGGACTGGCTTCTGGAGGATTAATAATTGGATGTCAATTTACCTCAGAAAAAGAAATTGTTAGAATAGATGACGGAACCACCTTTTCTCCTAACCTATTTGTGCAGCTTAAAAAAGATGGAAAACTAGTTTTATTATGTGCTCGTTCTGAAATGGGACAAGGAATTAGAACCTCGTTAACTTCTGCCATTGCTGATGAAATGGAGGCCGACTGGGAATATGTATCTGTAGAACAAGCAACAGGAAATAAAAAATTCGGAAATCAAAACACCGATGGTTCTAGAAGTGTGCGTACTATTTTAGGCCCAATGCGTAAAATGGGTGCAATTGCAAAAGCGATTCTAATTGAAGCTGCTGCAAAAAAATGGCAAGTTTCGCCATCAGATTGTACAGCAGAAATGCATTATGTAGTCAATAAAAATAACAACAAAAAACTATTCTTTGGCGATTTAGTTGAGGAAGCTATGCTCATAGAAGTTCCTAAAGATGTAAAACTTAAAGACAAAAAAGATTTTAAATACATTGGTAAAACGTTAAAAAGCATCGACATCAAAGATTTTACACACGGTTCTGCAACTTATGGATTAGATGCACGTCTGCCAAATATGAAATTTGCCGTGATAGCACGTTGCCCATCAACTTTTGGATCTGTGAAGAGTTTTGATAAATCTGAAGCGCTAAAAATAACTGGTGTAGAGGACGTTTTTGAAGTAGAACGTGTAAAAAGACCATTCGGAATGCTAGGTGGAGTTGCTGTAGTTGCTAATAATACATGGGCCGCTATTCAAGGGAGAAACAACCTAGAAGTTGTTTGGGATAAAGGCGCTAACGGAAAATACAATAGTAAAAATTATACACAAAAATTAACCAATCGTGTTCATGCAAGAGCTAAAGTGGTTCCTCCTACAAAAGGGAATGTAAACACTGCTTTTTCAAAAGCAACTAAAACACTTGAAGCCACATATCAGCTTCCACATTTAGCACACGCTCCTATGGAAACACCAAATGCATTGGCTTGGGTTCATGATGGGAAATGTGAAGTTTGGGCACCAGTACAATCCCCTCAATCTGCAAGAGCAGAAGCTGCAGCTTTTTTAGGAATAGATGTAAAAAACGTAACAATTAACGTTACTTTTTTAGGTGGTGGATTTGGACGGAAATCGAAACCGGATTTTGTGGTTGAAGCGGTTGCTTTATCTAAAAAGATGAACGCTCCTGTTCAAGTAGTTTGGACAAGAGAAGATGACATACAACATAGTTATTACCACACAACAAATGCACAATATTTAAAAGCATCTTTAGATCAAAATGGAGATGTAACAGGATGGTTACATAGAACTGCTTTCCCTTCAATTAATTCGACCTTTATGCCCGGGGCTAATTATGCCGCTGGATGGGAAATTGGCCAAGGAATGAACAACAACCCTTTTGAAATTGCCAATACTCGCTATGAAAATGCCAAAGCAGAGCCTTTTGTAAGAATTGGCTGGTTGCGTTCAGTATGTGCAATATTCCATTGTTTCGGAATCAACTCATTTATTGATGAGTTGGCAAGTCAAGCTGAAAAAGACCCATTACAATTTAAATTAAATTTGATTGGAAAAGATAGAATTAGAGAAGAGAAATCTCCACATCCATTAAATACAAAACGTCTAAAAAACGTGATGAATATTGCCGCTAAAAAAGCAAAATGGGGCAGAAAACTACCTGAAGGACATGGTTTAGGAATTGCTTTTTATTATAGTTTTTTTAGTTATGTTGCCACTGTAGTAGAAGTTTCTGTAATTAATGACAAAGTGAAAGTTCATAATATTTGGACCGCTATAGATTGTGGAATGGTATTAAACAGAGATAACGTACTAAATCAGATGGAAGGCGCGGCTGTCTTTGGGATATCAATTGCTTTACATGGAAAGATTACTGCAAAAGATGGAGCTATAGAACAAAGTAATTTCCATGATTACATAATGACGAGAATGTATGAAGTTCCTCCAATAGATGTTACTATTGTAGATAGTGATGAAGCAGCAACTGGTGTTGGTGAACCTGGCGTTCCACCAATTGCACCAGCTATCGTAAACGCAATTTTCAATGCTTCTGGAAAACGTTATAGAACACTACCATTATCTGATCACGGAATTGTATAACATATAATTAACACCTAAATTCCCGCATTGGCGGGAATCTTTTTTATGAAAAAAGGAATTATTGACATTGTTCGCTATTATGCCAGTGGAATTGGATTGATCTATATTATTTATATGCTTTTTGGACATTCTAATGTTCATGACTTTTCTCCATATCACTATGCAATTTTATTAATGTATTTTTCATGTGTATTATGGCTGTTTTATTGCGTCTACTTTTACTTTTCAAAAAACAGAAAAACAGTCTACAATAAGACATTGATATTTCTAAATTTAAGTCTCATCTTTTATTTTACTTTTTGGGTAACTTCTACTTAGTATAAAAAGCATGAACAAAAATAATATTTCACCAACTTTAATACTGCTTTCAGGAGGAAAATCCTCTAGAATGAGAGAACCAAAAGGCTTATTAAAACACAACGATACTTTTTGGATATTATCTCAAATTGAAGCTTTTATTGGTACTAAAGTTTATATAGGACTAGGATACGACAACCAGTTGTATTTTGATGCAATACCCTGGTTAAAAGATGCTATCAAAGCATCAATAACCTATAAAGAAAAGCAAATTAGAGTAGCGGTAAATCCAACACCTGATTTTGGCTCCTTTTCTACGCTACAATCGGTTTTAAATCATGTAGGCATACATCAGCAAGTTTTCATTTTACCTGTAGACGTGCCACTGTTTGGCAAACAAGAACAAGAAAAATTAAGCACACAAGAGAACCTAATAGTTATTCCGAAGTACCAAAACAAAAAAGGGCATCCAATTAAAATAAGCCCTAAATTTTGGCAATCACTTTTAAAGCTAAGTCCCTCTAGAATTGATGCAAGACTAGATTTTCAAATCAAAAAAAATAGCCCATCAAAAATTTCTGTTATAGATGTTTCTGATGGGTTATGTATTCAAAATTTAAACACGCCAAAAGATTGGCAAGTGTTTATTTCTGATTAAAATTTGTACTCTGATAATGGTTTTGGGAAATCTTCTGGGTTCGCTGCTAAATGATAACGAGGGTCATCGATTGCTTCTTCTATCACCCCTTTAAAGATTGGACTAGATTTGTACAATAGCACTTTACAGTCTTCACTCAAATGTTTTAGTTTTATTATTTTCCCTTGCGCATGATATTTTTCTACCAAAGCAAAAATAGCTTCTATTGCAGAATGATCACTAATTCGTGCTTCTACAAAATCAATTTCCACCTTTTTAGGATCATTTTTCGGATCAAATTTATCATTAAAAGCAGATATACTCCCAAAGAATAATGGTCCCCAAATCTCATACACTTTGGTTCCATCTTCTTTTATACGTTTTCTTGCTCTAATTTTCTTAGCGTTTTCCCATGCAAAAACCAATGCAGAAATAATAACCCCTACAAATACAGCAATTGCCAAATCAAACAAAACAGTTACTACTGATACCACAATTAAAACAAAGGCATCAGACGCCGGTATTTTTCTTAAAATCCTAAAACTAGACCAAGCAAATGTTTCGATAACCATCATAAACATTACTCCAATCAAGGCCGATATTGGCACTTGCTCAATATATTTATCCGTAAATAAAATAAAAGTTAGCAAGGTTAAAGACATTACAATTCCAGATATTCTTCCTCTACCTCCAGCATTGATGTTAATTACCGTTTGTCCAATCATTCCACAACCTCCAGTTCCACCAAACAATCCACTTACAACATTCCCTGCTCCTTGTGCTACACATTCTCTATTTCCGTTCCCTCTAGTTTCAGTTAACTCATCAACTAAATTCATGGTCATTAATGATTCTATCAAACCAACACTAGCTGCTAAGAACGCATAGGGTAAAATAAACATAAACGTATCTAAGTTAATCGGTAGGTTTTGCCATAATTCGGTATTGGGAGTTGGAAACTCCCCAGACAATCCTTCTCCTCCACCTTCAATAATATAAGACCCAACAGTACTTACATCAAGTCCTCCAAAAATCACTATTCCAGTCGTTACCAAAATAGCTGTTAATGCAGCAGGAATCTTTTTTGTGAGTTTTGGAAGCAACCAGATAATTGACATTGTTAAGCCAACAAGACCTAGCATAAGATACAATTCGCTACCACTCATTGCTATATTTATATAACTCTTCACACCTTCAGCAGACATTGTTTCTTTTTTGTGTGTAAACATTTTTACTTGAGCGATAAAGATTACAATTGCCAATCCGTTTACAAATCCCATCATTACTGAGTGTGGAATTAGACGCACAAAACGCCCTAATTTTAATAACCCAGCACCTATTTGAAAACAGCCCATTAAAATAACTGCAGCCAACAAATAATAATACCCCATATTATCTACAGGTGTATCCAGTAACATTCCTTTGGCATGACCTTGAGAAATCATGGTTACAAAAATAACTGCAACAGCACCAGCTGCTCCAGAAATCAACCCTGGTCTACCACCAAAAACTGCTGTAATCAACCCTATGATAAAAGCACCAGAAAGCGCCACTAATGGATCTATTTGTGCAACAAAAGCAAATGCTACTACTTCTGGAATCATCGCTAAAGAAACTGTAATTCCTGCAAAAGTATCGTCTTTTATATTCAACGTTTTGCTTTTAATATATTTCATCATGGCATATAAGTTTTCTGAAAGTCGGCAAAGATAAGTTTTATTTTAGATTTAGTTTTTATAATAGGCATCTAAAACTAACTTGATGTTTGCATAGGTATTCTTCATGGCCTCTTGCACTTCATCTTTATTCTTGAAAAGGACTTTAGTAATTCCTTCTTCCAACTGTGGCTTTAAGTTTTTTTGAAAATCAGCTTCCATCAAATACCAATGTGTAATTTTCATTTGCTGAATGTTATCCATATAAAATAAATGATGGGTAATTAATAGTGGCTCTATGAGCTTTAATTCTTCAGCGCCACATTCTTCTTCTACCTCCCTAACCGCTGTTTCTTCTATAGACTCTCCATCTTCAACCCTTCCTTTTGGTAAATCCCAAACATTAGACCGGTATATAAAAAGTATTTCTTTATTAGGATTTGTTACTAAACCACCAGCTGCATACACAACTTTAAATTCTTTTTTAAAGATAGGCCAATCTGTAGCCAAATTTGAACAGAATAGATGCACACCATTTGTGTTTCCCCTTTTCAGTTTATGCAAAATTTCATCAACCACTACCTCATTAAAAATATAAACGGGGTAGTTGTTTACATTTTTTAATGAATCTGTTAAGATAATTGGCTTATCATTTACAAAAACTTTATACATTTGTCACATGATTTTAAACAAAGATACAGCAAAAAAAACAGCTGAATTTCTATTACAGATAAAAGCGATAAAACTAAATCCTACAGATCCTTTTAATTGGGCTTCTGGTTGGAAATCTCCTATTTATTGCGACAACAGAATTACCTTATCTTATCCTGCAGTTCGGAATTTCTTAAAAGAAGAAATTGCTAAATTGGTTGAAGAAAAGCATGGAAAACCAGATGTTATTGCTGGTGTTGCTACTGGGGCAATTGCCATTGGTGTTTTGGTTGCTCAAGAATTAGGTGTTCCCTTTGTATATGTTAGACCTGAAGCGAAGAAACATGGTAGAAAAAACCAAATTGAAGGTCATATTGAAAAAGGTCAAAATGTAGTTGTTATTGAGGATTTAATTAGCACTGGTAAAAGCAGTTTACAAGCTGTAGAAGCTTTAAAAGAAGCTGATGTAAATATTAAAGGAATGGTAGCCATTTTTACCTATGGTTTTGATATTGCTTCAACTAACTTTAAAGAAAACAACATTGAGCTAACAACATTGAGCAGTTACGAGCACTTACTAGAACAAGCTTTAGATAACAAGTACATTTCAGAAAAAGAATTAAACACTTTACAAGCTTGGAGATCAAATCCAAGTGAGTGGAATCAATAATATAAAATTATGAATTTAAAAAGTGCAAAAGTATCTGTTGCAAAATCTTCAAAAGAAGTATTTGAGTTTTTATCAGATTTAAAAAACTTTGAGCAATTGATGCCTGAAAATACTCAGAAATTTGAGGTTGATGGAGATTCTTTTCTTTTTTCACTAAAAGGAATGCCAGAGATTAGATTGGTTTTAAAAGAGAAAACAGAATTCTCTAACATTACTCTAGGAGCAGCAAGTAGTAAATTACCTTTTACATTATCTGGGGATTTAACTGAGGTTTCTGAAAATGAATCTCAGGCACAATTAGAGTTTAGTGGAGATTTCAACCCAATGATGGCTATGATGGTAAAAAAACCATTAACTAAATTCATTGAAGTATTAGCTGAAAATATTTCTAAACTTTAGGCAAAAGAAACTTCTTTAATTCCAAATTCCTGTATAGATTCATCCTCTAACTCAATTTGTAATTTTCCTTGAAGAGAAACACCTATTATTTTACCCATAAACAAAACATCTTTACTATTTTTAAACATAGTAGGGATGTTTTTTTTATACAACAATTTCAAATAATTTTTCTTTAAAATATTAGGAGTTGAATTTGTTATAAAGGCAATACACGTCTTTAATTCTTCTACCAGTTTATGAAGTAAATCATCTACATCAACATCATGCTTCATTTCCTTTTTTATTGATGTGACATTTATTAACTGATCAGGAAAAACCTCTTGATTTACATTAATTCCAATTCCAATAATTGCTGACTTAATCTCCATGCGCTGCATGACATTCTCTACCAAAACACCACAAATCTTCCGATTAGATGACAAAATGTCGTTTGGCCACTTAATCGCTAACTTTGGAAGTTTAAACTTCTCTAAAGTATAAATTATGGCCAAAGAAACGGCATAGTTAATGAACACCTTATCGGCTACAGGAAATTTATCAAAGGCTATATAAACACTACAAAGTAAGTTTTTATTAGGTTCAGAAACCCATTGTGTCCCCATCTGTCCTCTACCATTATTTTGTTCTTTAGTTGTAACGATAGTATAGTTTTCGAGACTACTATTCTGTGCCAATTCTTTTAAAAAAGAATTGGTAGAGTCGATGGCATCAAGTTTGATTATCTTCATTTGTTAAATATTCTACAAACAAGTTGAATATTGCGCAAAATACTCATAAAAAAATAA
>MAAC01016306.1_pt1 | contig 22722 bp, 16 predicted proteins | sample 1115981 | NCBI WGS metagenome assembly MAAC01 (sample SAMN04961126, study PRJNA320927) | seawater metagenome | isolation source: sample BD02T64 sea water enriched with oil for 64 days | place: USA:Gulf of Mexico | collected 2013-07-27
GACCACTGCCCCTCGAGTTTTATTTGGTAGTCCAATAAGCTTTGAACACCGGTGACGGGAGCGGCTTTATTGACGAAGTATAAAAAATCAGCCGTGATATAACCTGTGTCGGCTTCGAGCTTATGCGTCATTTTTTCTAATAATGCCGCAAACCCCTTTATCGATAATTGTTGGCAATCTTCATTTAACAGTGCCACGAAGCGTGACATATGTGTGCCTTTTTGGTGATGCGGCAAATTGACCGACATTTTAAAGGTACCGACTGTTGCTTGTTGGTGGCCTTCTTTGTCAACGAAAGTAAATGGGTGGCGAATATCTTTAATGCCCACTTTGTTGATCGGTATGTTTCTAGAATCGGGGTGGTTTTGTACGTCTTCGATGGTCATAATTTTATTAGTGAACTCGATTGAGTCAGGTGATTGATTTTAGGTGTTGGGCTATGGTGCTTTGTATGCTTGTAGCGTCAAGGCCAGCTTCTTGTAATAATTCTTCTCTAGAACCGTGCTCGATGTTGAGGTCTGGTAGGCCAATATTAAAGACCTTAACATTAATCGAAGACTGGTTTATAAACTCATTGATGCCGCTGCCTGCGCCACCGGCGACAACATTTTCTTCAAGGGTGAATAAGGTTGCATGAGTGTCTGCTACTTGTCGGATCATCGCTTCATCAAGCGGTTTTACGAAACGCATATTGATGACGGTCGCGTCTAGCTCTGCGGCTACTTCAAGTGCTGGGGTGACGGTTGAACCAAACGCTAACAACGCAATGCCTTTCCCTTGGCGAACATTAATAGCTCGACCAATTTCAATGCTCTCAAAAGAGTCGCTAATGGGCACGCCTGGGCCTTTACCACGTGGATAGCGGACAGCAACGGGGCCATTATAATCAATGCCAGTTGTAAGCATGAGACGGCATTCGTTTTCATCAGCAGGCGCCATGATGACCATGTTAGGCAGGCAGCGCAAATAACTAAAGTCATAAGAGCCAGCGTGGGTAGGGCCATCGGGCCCAACGAGACCGGCGCGATCAATAGCAAAAAGTACGGGTAAATGCTGTAGAGCAACATCATGAATAAGTTGATCATAGCCACGTTGTAGAAAAGTTGAATAGATGGCGACAACAGGTTTTAAGCCCTCGCAAGCCATCCCCGCCGCCAAGGTGACTGCATGTTGTTCTGCAATGCCAACATCGAAATAGCGCTCAGGGTATTGTTGCTCAAATTCCACCATGCCAGAGCCTTCGCGCATAGCGGGTGTGATGCCAACAACTTTATCATTGACTCTCGCAATATCGCACAGCCATTGCCCGAACACTTCGGTGTAAGTCGCTGAACTAGGTGTTTTCTCAGGTAGGTTCTTTTTACTGGGGTCGAATGTGGATACACCGTGGTAGCTCACAGGGTCAGCCTCGGCAGGTGAGTAGCCTTTGCCTTTTTGCGTGACCACGTGGAGAAATTGTGGGCCTTGCAGATCTTTAAGGTTGGATAATGTTTTAACTAAGGTTGGTAAGTGGTGGCCATCAATGGGGCCGATATAGTTGAAACCTAATTCTTCAAATAAGGTGCCTGGTACGACCATGCCCTTGACGTGTTCCTCAGTTCGTCTTGCCAATTCCCAAACACTGGGCATGTTAGCCATGACTTTTTTACTGCCTTCTTTTACGGTTGTATACAACTTGCCGGATAGGATTTTGGCTAAATAGTTTTTCATTGCGCCAACATTCGGCGAAATAGACATGTCGTTGTCGTTTAGAATCACTAATAAGTTAGCGTCTAAGGCACCAGCGTGGTTTAGCGCCTCAAAAGCCATGCCGCCTGTTATGCCGCCGTCACCAATAATGGCAACGGTGCGCTTTTCTTCATTATTAATAGCGGCAGCAATGGCCATGCCCAAAGCGGCACTGATCGATGTGCTTGAGTGACCAACGCCAAAAGCATCGTATTCGCTTTCCGAGCGTGTAACAAAAGGGGCAACACCATTTTGTTGGCGAATGGTTGAAATTTTATCTTTACGGCCGGTTAAAATTTTATGCGGGTAGGCTTGGTGACCAACATCCCAAATTAATTTATCATTTGGCGTGTTAAAAACATAGTGTAAAGCGACGGTGAGTTCAACTGTTCCAAGGCCCGCAGAAAGGTGTCCGCCAGATTTGCTGACAGAAGATATTAGAAAGTCGCGTAACTCGTGTGCCAACGTGATGAGCTCATCTTCAGGCAGCTCACGTAAGTCGCTAGGAAGGTTAACTTTATCTAGAATGGGATGTTTTGCCGACGCTGTCACGTAATATTCATAATACGTTTGATTAAGGGTGCGTATTATCGTTTGCTAGCTAGGACTATGCAAGTTAATACTATTCTTGAACGATAGTAATTATGAAAGACGGGAAATAGTGAATTTTGCGATGTCTCTAAGGTAATCAGCACGTTCGCTAAAGTGCGATAAATTCTCGATCGATTCGTCGTATAAATCTGTTGTTAATTGCTTGGAGGCACTCAAGCCCAGTACGGAAGGGTAGGTCGACTTCTCAGCTTGTTTGTCCTTACCTTGAGTTTTTCCAAGAGCCTCGGTGGATGAGGTTTCATCGAGAATGTCATCTTGTACCTGAAAGGCCAATCCGATGCATTCAGCATAATGTTTTAAATGCCGAAACTCAGCATCGCTTGGCTGAAACTTTATGCTGGCAACTAAGGTGATGCAGCTACAGATTAGCGCTCCAGTTTTATGCAGGTGCATGTTTTCAATTTCAGCAATGGAAATTGATTTCCCTTCATTTGCCAGGTCAATGGCTTGACCACCTACCATCCCTCTAGAGCCGGATGCTTGCGACAAGAGTAGAATGCAATGAGCTTTTTGTTCTGCTGTACATTCGGCTTTTGCTAATACGTTAAAAGCGAGTGTTAATAACGCATCGCCTGCCAAAATGGCAGTGGCTTCATCAAACGCTTTATGGCAGCTGGGTTTGCCGCGGCGTAAATCATCGTCATCCATCGCGGGCAAGTCATCATGAATGAGGGAGTAAGCGTGAATAAGCTCAATGGAGCTCGCAATGCTATCTAGCAAAGACGGTTGTATTTCGAGTAAGTGCCCCGTGGCATATACCAGCATTGCTCTAATCCGTTTGCCGCCATTGAGTGTTGAATAGCGCATGGCATCGTGTAAGCGCGCTGGCTCAACCGTATTAGCAGGAAGGAGTTGCTCTAACGCAGCCTCAATTTGCTTAACTTTTATTTGTTGGAATTGCCCGAATGAAGTCATGAGTAGCAGGTGTCAAGGTTGTTTAATTAAAATCAACAGGTTTAGCGAGGGCGGATTTACTCAATAAAATTTCAACTTTTTGTTCGGCGTCAGTCAGAGCGCTTTGGCAAGATTGGATCAACTTAATGCCTTGTTCAAATTCCTTTAGTGATTCTTCTAAACTTAAGCCGCCATTTTCCATGCGATCAACAAGTTCTTCTAGTGATTGAAGCGAGGATTCTAAGTTGAGTTTTTTTGCTTTAGCCATGATCTGTTAAATTGATTTTATTAGAGGAAATACGTTACCGTACCGATGGAATATGCTTGTTTTTTTACATCATTATACGGATTTAAGTCATCATCGATGATGTTGACATGTTTTAATCAGTAACGTATCTTGAACTTACTCTTAGACCTAGTCTAAAGGTAGAATTGATATCATTCAACAAAGAGGAATTACTATGTCACTTAAAGGTTCTCAAACAGAACAGAATTTAAAAGACGCGTTTTCAGGTGAGTCACAAGCAAACCGTCGTTATTTATATTTCGCAAGCAAAGCAGACGTCGAAGGATATAACGATGTATCAGCTGTTTTTCGTTCAACTGCTGAAGGTGAAACGGGCCATGCGCACGGTCATCTTGAGTATTTAGAAGAAACAGGTGATCCAGCGACTGGTTTACCGATTGGTGCTACAGAAGACAACCTTAAAGCAGCTATTGCTGGCGAAACTCATGAGTACACAGACATGTACCCAGGTATGGCTAAAACAGCACGTGATGAAGGTCACGATGAGATTGCTGATTGGTTTGAAACATTAGCAAAAGCGGAACGTTCACACGCGAACCGTTTCCAAAAGGCGTTAGATTCTTTAAACGCTTAGTTTGCTGTAATTTAAGAAGGAGGGTACGCGCGTGCCCTCCTTTTTTCTTGGAGAATAGAACATGAGAGAAGGTAGTTTAGAAGCTCCAACACGTCATCCACTGGATTGGAAAAATCCAGATTTCTATAACGAAGCCAATTTATTTCACGAATTAGACCGTGTGTTTGATATCTGCCACGGATGTCGACGTTGCTTTAACTTATGTAATGCATTCCCTCTGTTATTCGATGTCATTGATGAATCGGAAACGATGGAACTCGACAGTGTCGATAAAAAAGTTTATTGGGATGTGGTGGATAATTGCTACCTATGTGACATGTGCTTTATGTCGAAATGCCCCTATGTGCCGCCTCATGAATGGGACTTGGATTTCCCCCACTTAATGCTTCGCGCGAAAGCGGTTAAGTATAAAAAAGATGAAGTGAAAAGACGTGATAAATTGATTACGTCAACCGATAAGCTAGGTAAATTAGCGTCCATTCCTATTCTGGTCAATGTGGTAAATGCTGCAAATAAGAATAGCGCGGTTAGACGTTTATTAGACAGCCAACTGGGGATTCACCCTGATGCAGTTATTCCTGACTATCACAGTGATACCGCGAGAAAACAGTTTAACAAACGCGAGCACGCAGCGATTAGTCCTGTTACTTGTGATCAGACCACGGGTAAAGTAGCTATTTTCACGACTTGTTATGGCAACTACAATCGCCCCGATTTAGTGAATGATTTAGTCGCAGTGCTTGAGCACAATAAAGTAGCCGTTACGATGGCAACTCAAGAGAGTTGCTGTGGCATGCCTAAGCTTGAACTTGGCGACTTAGAGGAAGTTGAACGGCTTAAAAATAACAATATTCCCCAGCTTATCAAATTAATTAATGATGGTTGGGATGTGATTGCGCCGGTGCCTTCTTGTGTGTTGATGTTTAAGCAGGAACTACCGTTGATGTTTCCAGATGATGCGGATGTTGCAAAAGTTCGTGATGCTATTTTTGATCCATTTGAATATTTGATGCTTCGGCATAAAGCGAGTTTATTAGAAACAAACTTTAAAGATGCATTAGGTACTGTTTCGTACCAAGTCGCTTGTCATTTGCGGGTACAAAATATTGGCTTAAAGACAAAAGAGTTGTTGGAGTTGATCCCAAATACATCGGTTAATGCGATTGAACGATGTTCGGGGCACGATGGGACTTATGCGCTAAAGAGCGAGTTCCACGAGATTTCCAAAAAAATTGCCAAGCCAGTCATCAATCGTGTAAAAAAAGCCGAAGCAGACGTCTTCTCCAGTGACTGTCCAATGGCTGCAGATCATATTGCTGAAGCTCTAGACGATACTGCAAACGTAAAGAACCCAATCAGCTTGTTACGACAAGCATACGGGATTTAAGCCCAAGGAACCGATAATGAAGAAATTAGTAAAAGATGAATTATATAGTTTGGAAGAATATTCAAACCTAAGACCTGAGTTTAGAAAAAACGTGCGGGCACATAAAAAAAATAGAATTGTGCAGATAGGTGAAAATATCAGCTTACACTTCGAAGATAACTTGACTATGCATTACCAAGTTCAAGAGATGCTACGTGCAGAAAAGATATTCGAATCGGCTGGCATTATGGAAGAAATTGAAACGTACAATCCGTTAATTCCTGATGGTAGCAACTGGAAGGTAACGATGATGATTCAGTTTGATGATATTGATGATCGTAAAGTGGCACTGGGAAAGATGATTGGTATCGAACGTGCGACTTGGGTTCAGGTTGATGGTTATGAAAAAGTTTTTCCGATTGCAAACGAAGATTTGGAACGCGAAACAGAAGAAAAAACCTCATCGGTGCATTTTTTACGCTTTGAACTTACGGACAAAATGGTGGAAGCGGCTAAAAAAGGTACCGCCATTCATGCAGGTGTTGACCATGCGGCGTACCAACAGAAGATTAAGATAGCGGATAACATCAGAGACTCGTTGACTGCAGATTTAGATTAGTCGTACCAGTCGCTAGCCGTTGTTCCTCTATTACACTTTGCATGCTGCAAGGTTTATGTAGATGATAGCCCTGCGCGTAGTCAACGCCGATTTCTTTTAATTGGTCAAAAATTTCGGCATTTTCTACAAATTCACCAACGGTCTTTTTACCCATGAGGTGGCCAATCTCATTAATGGATTTTACCATTGCAAGGTCTAGTTCATCCGTCAGCATGCCTTTAATAAATTGACCGTCAATCTTTAGAATATCAGCGGGTAGTTTTTTTAAGTATTCGTATGAGGATAAACCGGTGCCAAAGTCATCAAGGGCAATTTTACAGCCGAGCGCGCGTAGTTTATTAAGGAATTCAATGCCTACTTGTGGATTCGAGATAGCGGCCGTTTCAGTAATTTCAAAACACAGTTTATTAGTAGGCATGCCGGAACGCTCAATAACATTGACGATGACGTCATAGGTGTCTTCATGAGCGATAGTTTGCCCAGACAGGTTGATGCTAAGGCAGCCGATCTGATCTTGAATCTCAGCCATATTTTGAATGCTATTTTCTATAACCCAATGATCAATTTTGTGCATTAACTTGTAGCGTTCGGCGGCGGGTAGGAAAACGAACGGGGCCACGAGGACTCCCTTTTGGTCGAGCATTCGAACGAGTACTTCATAAATGCTTAAGTTGGAGTATTTATCGTTGCCGGTTTTAACGGGGCAAATTTTTTGTAGATAGCAGACAAACTGGTCAGTTCTCAATGCTTCTTGAATTTGGCTAACAACGTTGCCTTGTTGGAGCCGTTGCATAACAGCTTGGTCGGATGTGGTATGAACGTGAATGCGGTTTCGGCCTGCTTCTTTAGCAAGGTAGCATGAGGTGTCGGCTAATTTCAAAGCGTCTTCATAAGAGTCTACAGTGCAATCCAGACTAATGATGCCGATGCTAACACCTAAGTGATACTCATTGCCTTCCCAAGAAAATACGTATTCATCAATTGACTGACATATTTTTTCTCCAATTTTCTTTGCCATATTAAGCGAACAATTTGGTAGAAGAATAGAAAACTCATCACCGCCAACGCGAGCCAGAAGATCTGCTTGACGAAGTAAACTACTCAGAAGCTTACTCACTTCAATGAGGGCAATGTCTCCTGCGCTATGACCAGAGGTGTCATTGATGATTTTAAACTGGTCTAAATCTAAATACAGTAAGGCGTGTGCGGCATTATCGGTCTCTATCTGCTTGATGACCTGTTTTAACTTTTCATCAAAGCCACGTCGGTTTGTTAATTTTGTCAGTGAATCATGCGTGGCTTCAAAACTTAACTTTTCAGTTAAATTATGTTTTTCAGTAATGTTTTTAAAATACCAAACTCGCCCGTGAATGGTGTTATCACGTATTAATGGAAACGACGTTAGGTCTAAAATAGAATCATCTTTTAAATATATTTTAGTGCTTGTCTTTTCATTTTTTGTTGGCGAGAGATTGAAAACTATATTGTTAGCTTCTTCAGTGTTGGATATAAGGTGAGCACCCATTGTGAAGACCTCCGGTGCTGTTTTTCCTTTAATCTGACTTGCTTCAATTTGGATGTCGAAGGTTTCAAGGAAAACTTGATTAACGCTAATGATTCGCCTGTTTGTGTCTTCAACCAATAGGCCATCGTCTGAGGCTTCCATGATGGCACGGTGAATATCGAGAGCGTTTTCTAAGGCTTGGGTGGAACGTACCGTTTTAGTGATATTTTTAAAATACCAAACCCGGCCTTTAATCTGGTCAAGATGAATCAGCGGAAATGAATCCATGTGTAAAATTGTGCCGTCCAATAAGTGGAGGGTAGCTAGGTTTCTCTCTTTAGACGTTGGGTGAAGTTTTGTGACGATAGGTTTGATTTCTTCTGGGTTATGCAAGACGGGTAAACCAGCGGTTAATAAATCCAGTGTTTTAATGTCGCCATTATTTTGGACCGGGGTTATTTTGAAGTAATCATAAAAATTTTGATTGATTGCAATGATGTTTCTGTGGCTGTCCTCAACAAGTACGCCATCATCAGTCGCTTCAAGAATAGCGTGTTGTATATCTAGGGTGTCATGTAAGTCGTTACGACTTTTTGTTTCACGGGTAATATCTTTCGCGGTAATAAGGTAATGGGGCTCACCGTTGTAAGTTATAAGTGTGCCGGTGTTTTCGGTGTGAATGAGCTGCCCGTCTCCGGTGATTTTTTGACCTTTAGCGAAACCATGACCAGTTGCTTTAATTTCGTCGAAAAATTCTTTGAATAGGTGTTGCTTTTCTTTGCTTAAAAACTGTTCTCCATATTGATGAATCATTTCAGATAATGGGCGTTGGTTCATATCACAATACGCGTTATTGGCATAAACAACTTGACGCTCAAGATTATATATAACTTGTGCTAAAGGGCCGTTATCAAGAATCTCGGTAGACAATTCTGCAGCGTTAACTAAGTTGGGAATGTCAAGTAGGCCTTTGAGCGTGTGACTTATTCTTTTTGCAACGGCGGTTAATAGGTTTTTTTCTTCGTCAGAATGCTCTTGGCTTTCTGCGCAATGATGAATTCCTATGGCCCAAGTCTCAGCCCCCTTGATGGGTATTTGACAGGCCATTTGAGATTTTATTTTGTATAGTTCATAGCCACTTGCTGCAACTTGACACAGGGGTGATGACAAATCAAAGCTAACAGACTCCGTGGAAGTCAGTGTGACTCGAGCAATATCTTCAAATACTACACCGGCAGGTATATATGCTTTTATCTGACTGGCACCTGGATAATCAGGCGTTGTTTCTTCAATGGGAACGAGGAACTTGTCGGCGTTTTGGCGACAAGGGTAAAGTAACCAGCATCTATCTGCACGCAGTGCTTTAAGCGTTTGGCGTAAGACAAGTTTTAACTTATGGTAATCAGATAAAGGTAAATGAAGTATCTGATCAATTTTTTCTAGTAGTTCTTTTTCCATATTGGATACTAAGTAGCAAATTTTTTTTTAGGGCGAAGGAAACTAAGCGTCCTTGGAATAATAGCTGATTCTCAGATAAACGTTTAATTTAAAATGCAGCTTAAAAAAGATTGTGGCAATGAGGCGAAATGATATGATCTGCCGACGTTGAAAACCATTAATTATAGACGGTAAAAACCATTTTATGAGCAGTCAATACAGTGCCTCTGACATTGAGGTGTTAAGCGGGCTTGACCCGGTTAAAAAACGCCCCGGTATGTATACCGATACGGTTCGCCCAAACCACCTTGTGCAAGAAGTTCTGGATAACAGTGTGGATGAAGCGATAGCCGGTTTTGCATCAAAAATTGATGTGGTACTGTCTAAAGATGGTGCCATAGAAATAGTGGATGATGGCCGTGGGATGCCGGTGGATATTCACCCAGAACATGCTGTGCCGGGTATTGAATTGATTCTTACCAGGCTGCATGCAGGCGGTAAGTTTTCCAATAAAAACTATCAGTTTTCAGGCGGTTTACACGGTGTTGGTATTTCAGTTGTTAATGCTCTGTCTAGCCGTGTTGATGTTGAAGTTAAGCGAGACGGAATACGTTGGCATATGGCTTTTGAAAACGGCGATAAAGTCTCCGATTTAGTTGAGCTTGGAACGGTAGGGAAGAAAAATACAGGAACTTCCGTGCGTTTTAAGCCTGAGCCTAGTTATTTTGATACGCCTAAAGTCTCACTTTCAAAACTCAAGCATGTATTGCGCGCTAAAGCGGTACTTTGTCCGGGGCTGCGGATCACCTTGCATGACGAAGGCAGTGCTGAGAAGCTAGAATGGTATTACGAAAATGGTCTGACAGACTACTTGCTCGGTCAGCTAAAGCACCTCACTTTATTACCACCGGAAGGATTTTTATTTTCTGCTAACAGCGAGCGTGAGTCGGTTGAATGGGCGTTAGCGTGGTCAACTGATGCAGGAGAGGGAATAACCGAAAGTTATGTGAACTTGGTGCCAACTGCGCAAGGTGGTACACATGTTAACGGTTTGCGTACGGGTTTAACCGAAGCGGTGCGAGAGTTTTGTGAGTTCCAATCTTTATTACCGCGAGGCGTTAAAATTACGCCGGATGATGTCTGGGAGCGATGCCATTACGTATTGTCTATTAAGCTAGAAGATCCACAGTTTTCAGGGCAAACAAAAGAACGTTTAACTTCGCGTGAGTGCGCGGCATTTGTATCGGGTGTGGCGAAAGACAGTTTTAGTTTATGGTTAAATCAGCACCCAGCGATTGGTGAAGAAATTGCGCAAATTGCCATTCAACGCGCGCAAAATAGACAGCGAGCGGGTAAGAAAGTTATTCGTAAAAAGGTTACCTCGGGGCCTGCTTTGCCTGGGAAATTAGCCGATTGTTCATCACAAGATTCCGATCGTTCTGAAATATTTTTAGTGGAAGGCGATTCTGCGGGTGGCTCCGCTAAGCAAGCACGGGATCGTGAATTTCAAGCGATTATGCCGTTACGCGGGAAAATATTGAATACCTGGGAAGTTGATCCCGTGGACGTATTGGCGTCGCAGGAAGTACATGATATTTCGGTGGCGATAGGCGTAGAGCCCGGCTCGCCAAATTTGAAAGCCCTGCGCTACAACAAAATTTGTATACTCGCGGATGCGGACTCGGACGGGCTACACATTGCGACCTTATTGTGCGCATTATTTGTTCGTCATTTTGGGCACTTGGTAGAAGCGGGGCATATTTATGTCGCGATGCCGCCGTTGTACCGTATTGATGTTGGCAAACAGGTGTTTTATGCCTTGGATGATGCTGAAAAAGAAGGTGTATTAGACCGTATAGCCGCTGAAAAGTTAAAAGGTAAAATTAATGTACAGCGTTTTAAAGGATTGGGTGAAATGAACCCGTCACAATTACGCGTCACAACGCTAGATCCCGATACACGTCGCCTAGTTAGGCTAGGTATGGAAAACGGCGATGAGACACATGCCAAGATGGATATGCTGTTGGCGAAAAAGCGCGCACCTGATCGCAAAGCGTGGTTAGAAGAAAGTGGTAATTTGGCGGATATATAGAGAAGACGTATGAGCAAAACACAGTTTGAAAATATTGAAACGCTTCCGTTAAAAGAATTTACGGAAAAAGCCTATTTAGACTATTCCATGTACGTGATTCTTGATCGCGCATTACCGCATATTGCGGATGGTTTAAAACCTGTTCAGCGCCGCATTGTGTATGCGATGTCTGAATTGGGCTTATCGAATCAGGCGAAGTTTAAAAAATCAGCGAGAACCGTGGGTGATGTATTGGGTAAGTTTCACCCGCATGGTGATAGTGCTTGTTATGAAGCGATGGTGCATATGGCGCAACCGTTTGCTTATCGCTATCCCTTGGTTGATGGTCAGGGTAACTGGGGCTCAGCGGATGACCCTAAGTCATTTGCGGCAATGCGTTATACCGAATCACGCCTTGCACCCTATGCTGAAAGCTTATTGAGCGAATTAGGGCAGGGCACGGTTGAATGGACAGATAATTTCGATGGCACGCTACAAGAACCTGTTTTATTGCCAGCCCGTTTACCGAATTTGTTATTAAACGGCGTAACCGGCATTGCGGTCGGTATGTCGACTGATATTCCACCACATAACTTGAATGAAGTAGCAACGGCTTGTATTCGTTTGTTGGACGAGCCAAAGGCAGACACGGCGACTTTATTGGAACATATTAAAGGCCCCGATTTTCCGACTGAAGCCGAAATAATTACCTCGCGTGAAGATATTCGTGCGATGTATGAAACGGGCCGAGGTAGTTTGCGTGCAAGAGCGTGTTATGAAATGGAACAGGGGCAGATTATTGTTACCGCTTTGCCATATCAAGTGTCGGGTGCGAAAGTGCTTGAACAAATTGCCGCACAAATGCAGGCAAAAAAATTACCCATCGTTGAAGACCTAAGGGATGAGTCGGATCACGAAAATCCAACGCGTTTAGTTATTTCTCCACGTTCTAATCGAGTGGATATTGAACAACTGATGTCACATCTTTTTGCGACCACCGATTTAGAACGTAGCTACCGAGTCAACTTTAATGTGATTGGCTTGTCGGGCAAACCACAGGTTAAAAATTTAAAGGTGATGTTAACCGAATGGCTTAGTTACCGAATTGAAACGGTTAGAAAACGGCTGGATTATCGTTTAGATAAAGTAAATGACCGTTTGCATATACTAGACGGTCTATTAATCGCTTATTTGAACATTGATGAAGTGATTAAAATTATCAGGGAAGAAGATAAGCCAAAAGCAGCGTTAATGGCGCGTTTTGGTATTAGCGATGTGCAAGCGCACGCGATTTTAGAAATAAAATTAAGACAATTAGCTAAATTAGAAGAGTTTAAAATTCGCGCTGAACAAGACGAGTTGGCAAAGGAACGTGATGGGTTGGAGAAAATATTGGGCTCCAAGCAACGTCTACGCACCTTGGTTAAAAAGGAAATTCAAGCAGACGCGGAACTTTATGGTGATGCAAGACGCTCACCGATAGTGATTAGAGAGGCGGCGCAAGCACTCGATGAGCGAGCGCTTATTCCAAATGAAGCGATGACGATTGTTATTTCACAAAAAGGCTGGGTGCGCGCTGCCAAAGGACACGATATTGAGCCAAAAAGTCTGACCTTTAGGTCAGGTGATGAGTACTTATCGTCGGCCAGAGGGCGCAGTAATAGTTTGGTCTATTTCCTAGATTCGACAGGGCGAGTATATAACCAAGCTGTGCATAACTTGCCTTCAGCGCGTGGCCAAGGTGAACCCTTAACCGGCAATTTAAAACCAGCAGCCGGCGCGATGTTTACCGATGTAATAGCGGGGAAAGACGAAAGTGTTATGTTGGCATCTGATGCTGGTTATGGCTTTGTTACTCAATTGAGTGAGCTTTATACAAAGAATAAAGCAGGCAAGGCATTACTGTCCTTACCGCAAGGTTCACAAGTGTTATCACCAACATTATTTGAGGGTCAAGAAGGCCTTGTTGCCATTGTTAGTAAACAAGGGCGGCTATTAATCTTTCCAGTGAATGAGGTGCCTGAACTATCCAGAGGTAAGGGTAATAAGCTCATTCAAATACCAAGCAAAGATCTAAAATCGGGTGATGATGCTGTGCTAGGCTTTTGTGTAGTGAATGAACAGCAAGCTATTCGTATTCATGCGGGGAAACGGCACATAAACCTCAAACTTTCTGACTTAGATGTATACCGGGGTAAGCGAGCTCAGCGTGGTGCGAAACTTCCTAGGGGCTATCAAAATCCGGATGGTATTGAATTAGTCGTTAAAGAATAACGCTTGCTACAAAAGGCATAAAAAAGCCAAGCTTCTAAGAAGCTTGGCTTTTTGGTTTTTAACGTACAGGCTTATTTGCTAACGATAGGAATGCCGGCAATTTTGGATTGCCACAGTGCAGGGCCAGTTTTGTGTACAGACTCGCCGTGTGAGTCTACGGCAACGGTTACTGGCATGTCTTCTACATAAAACTCCCTGATCGCTTCCATACCCAGGTCTTCAAAAGCAATCACTTTAGAATCTTTAATGGCTTTTGAGACAAGATAAGCGGCGCCACCAACGGCCATCAAATAAGTGGCCTTATGCTTTTTAATGGCTTCAATACCCGCTGGGCCGCGTTCTGCTTTGCCTATCATGCCGAGTAAGCCAGTTTTGTCCAACATCATCTCGGTGAATTTATCCATACGTGTGGCGGTTGTAGGGCCAGCAGGGCCAACAACCTCATCGCCAACTGGGTCAACAGGGCCAACGTAGTAGATGAAGCGGCCTTTGAAATTAACGTTTTCAGGCAAGGTTTCACCGTTAGCAAACATATCGGCAATACGCTTATGTGCGGCATCACGTCCGGTTAGCATATGACCACTGAGTAATAAACGATCCCCAGGTTGCCATGATTGAGCTTCTTCTTCAGTCACGGTGTCGAGGTTAACGTGTTTAGTTTGTGCATCGGGTGCCCAAGCAATATCAGGCCAATCTTCGAGTTTTGGTGGTTCTATAAATGAAGGGCCTGATCCGTCAAGTACAAAATGTGCGTGGCGGGTGGCGGCACAGTTTGGAATCATTGCCACTGGTAGTGATGCGGCGTGTGTTGGCATATGGTTAATTTTTACATCCAAGACAGTGGTCAAACCGCCAAGGCCTTGTGCGCCGATGCCTAGAGCATTAACTTTCTCAAACAGTTCTAAGCGAATTTCTTCTGCGCGATTTTCTGGGCCACGATCTTTGAGTTCCTGAATATCAATGTGTTGCATCAGTGATTCTTTAGCGAGTTTCATCGCCATTTCAGCGGTACCGCCTACACCAATACCTAAAATACCGGGTGGACACCAACCAGCGCCCATTGTGGGGACCGTTTTAAGTACCCAATCCACTAAGCTATCACTAGGGTTTAGCATAACGAACTTAGATTTATTTTCTGAACCACCACCTTTGGCTGCCACGTGAATGCTGACGGTGTTACCCGGTACGATTTTAGTGTGTACAACGGCGGGTGTGTTATCACCGGTGTTTTTTCGTGCGCCGAGAGGATCAGAGACAATAGAGGCCCGTAGAACATTGTCTGGGTGCTTGTAGGCTTGTCTGACCCCTTCGTTACACATCTCTTCTACGCTCATGGTGGCATCCCATTGAACATCCATGCCAACTTCTAAGAATAAGTTGGCAATGCCGGTGTCTTGGCAAATAGGGCGATGATCCATCGCACACATGCGTGAGTTTAAGAGAATTTGCGCCATGGCGTCTTTTGCTGCTGGGGATTCTTCAAGCTCATAGGCCTTGCCAAGCGCTTGAATGTAATCTTTTGGGTGATAGTAAGAAATAAATTGGAAAGCGGCGGCAACGCTTTCGATCAGGTCGTCTTGTTTGATGATGGTCATGAGAAAATCCTATTGTTCAATGGTTGTAATTATCAAAAAAAGAGCCGGTTAAAACCAGCTCTTTTTACACTTTAATACATACGAAGATTTATCTGTTGGGTATGTGTATGGCTCTTTTATCGACGGCGAGAGCCGCTTCATGTAAGGCTTCAGATAAGGTTGGGTGTGCATGGATAGTCAATGCCAAATCTTCAGAGCTGGCAGAGTACTCCATCGCCAGTACGGCTTCAGCCAATAGTTCAGACGCTTGAGGACCAATAATATGCACACCAAGAATCAAATCGGTTTCTTCGCTAGCGATTATCTTAACCATGCCGGCAGTATCGCCCAATGCCTGCGCACGACCGCTAGCGGCAAATGGGAATGTACCAATTTTTATTTTTTCACCCGCTGATTTTAAGTGTTGCTCTGTTTGACCAACCCATGCAATTTCTGGGCTGGTATAGATAACGCTTGGGATAACGTCATAGTTTATTTCTGGTTCTTCACCATAAATAACTTCAGCAACAGCAACACCTTCTTCTGACGCTTTATGTGCGAGCATTGGACCACGAATTAGATCACCAATGGCATACACACATGGCTGGCTTGTTTGCCAAATTTCATCGACTTCTACAAAACCGCGTTCATCGAGGTCAACCGGTGACTCAGGTGCAAATAAGTTATCCGTGTTTGGACGACGTCCAACAGAGACGATCAATTTGTCGAGTTCGATAGTATGCTCGCCAGATGCGTCTTCATAGCTGACGGTTACTTTTTTGCCTTTTGAAACGGCTTTAGTTACACGGGCACTCATTTTAATATCGAGACCCTGTTTTTTAAATTGGCGTTTCGCTTCTGCGGCAATTTTTGTATCAGCTGCGGGGAGGAAAATTTCTTGTGCTTCAAGGAGTACAACCTCAGAGCCCAAACGCTTCCACACGCTACCTAATTCCAAACCAATAACGCCGGCACCAATAACACCGAGTTTTTTAGGTGTTTTATCAAAATCTAAGGCGCCGGTTGAATCAACGATGTTTTTGTTGTCGACCGGTGCAGAAGGGATGTCAATTGGGCGTGAGCCTGTTGCTAAGATAATGCTTTCGGCAGAAATGACTGAAACTTCGTTATTATTGTTGGTGATTTCGACTTGTTTGCCAGCCAATAATTTACCGCGACCATGGAAGCTAGCGATTTTATTGGCTTTAAACAAACCAGCGATACCACCCGTAAGGCGACTCACAATGTCGTCTTTGTTTTTAACCATCGCCGGCACGTCAATTTTTACACCACTGACTTTAATGCCATGATTTTCTAAGCCATGATTTAATTGCTCGTAATGATGTGATGACTCAAGAAGAGCCTTAGAAGGTATGCAACCTACGTTAAGGCAGGTGCCACCAAGGGATGCTTTGTCATCTTTGCCGGTAAACTCGTCGACACAGGCTGTTTTTAGGCCAAGTTGCGCGCAGCGTATAGCGGCAACGTAACCACCAGGTCCACCACCAATGACAACAACATCAAATTTATTCTCTGAACTCATAAGGTGCTCCAAATACAATCTTTAAACGTTTAACAATAACCGTGAAGGGTCTTCCAAGAAATCTTTAATAGTAACCAAGAAAGACACGGCTTCTTTACCATCAATAATGCGGTGGTCATACGATAATGCAAGGTACATCATAGGGCGAATAACCATTTCGCCATTCTCTACCATAACGCGTTGATTAATGGCATGCATACCTAAAATGGCACTTTGCGGCGGGTTTAAAATAGGTGTGGACATCATAGAACCAAAAATACCACCGTTAGTGATAGTGAAGGTTCCACCTGTTAAGTCGTCCAGGCCCAATTTTCCGTCACGCGCTTTTGCACCAAATTCAGCAATACCGCTTTCAATGGCTGCAAAGTTTTTAAGATCAGCATCCCTTAAGACAGGAACGACTAAGCCACGAGGGGAAGATACTGCAATACCAATGTCGTAGTAACCATGGTAAATAATGTCTTGTTCATCAACCGATGCGTTAACAGCAGGGAAAAGTTTAAGTGATTCAACGACTGCTTTAACAAAAAAGGACATAAAGCCGAGTTTAGTCTCATGAACCTTGGTGAATTTTTCCTTGTATTTAGAGCGGATATCCATGATGGGTTGCATGTTAACTTCGTTGAAAGTCGTTAACATAGCCGTGTTTTGCTGTGCCTGAATCAAACGTTCAGCCACTTTTGCACGGAGGCGTGTCATAGGGACGCGTTGTTCAGCACGGTCACTGGTCGGTAATATAGGCGATTGTGTTGCTGCTGCAGCTTTAGTTGGTGCAGAGTTTGTCATACTTGTAACAGCTGACGACATATTGTTACTAGGTTCAAGTTTAATGTAATTTAGAACGTCAGTTTTTGTAATTCTGCCGCCTTTACCTGTTGCCGCAATTTTTGTAGGGTCTAGTCCATGTTCAGCCACTAACTTTCTAACAGCAGGGCTTAGTGTGGCGGTTGAGCCAGAATTTTTCTCAGCAGGTAGCGTTGTCGCTTCCGCTTCGGTCGCTACTGGGGCAGTTTTAGGGCTTGATATAGCTGCGCCATCACTGGCTTCAATGCGGGCCAATAATTGACCGCTTAAAACGGTAGAACCTTCCGGTTCAATAATTTCTGCCAAAATACCATCGGTCAATGCAGGTACTTCAAGAACAACTTTGTCAGTTTCAAGGTCAACTAGGTTCTCATCTTTTAAGATTGTGTCACCTGCTTGTTTATGCCAAGTAACTAAAGTGGCGTCTGCAACAGATTCTGGAAGGCTAGGTACTACGACTTCAATGCTCATGGTTTATTCCTTTTAATAAAGTCTATTTTTTAATAAAGTGCTGTGTGGATAAGTTTTTGCTGTTGCTCAACGTGTAAGCTAAATTGACCAACGGCTGGAGATGCTGACATAGGTCGACCTGCATATGAGAGATCTAATTTTTCGCTCAGTAAGTCAAAGAATCGATGCCTAATTTGATACCACGCACCTTGGTTCATTGGTTCTTCTTGACACCAAACGAGCTGCTTCAATTTCGGGTATTGGTCAAATGAGTCATGCAACTCATCGATAGGGAACGGGTAAAGCTGCTCTGCTCTCAAAATGGCAACATTCTCAAGGCCGTCTCTTCTGCGTTGCTCAAGTAGCTCGTAATAGACTTTGCCTGAGCACACGACGATACGTGTTACTTTGTTGGGGTCAATGTCATCTACTTCTTGAATCAGTGGTTGGAATTTCCCTTCTGTTAATTCTTCTAACGTAGAGGTCGCAAGTTTATGGCGTAATAAGCTTTTTGGGCTCATGACTACCAAGGGTTTGCGGAAGTTACTCAAAGCTTGACGACGCAATAAATGGAAAATTTGAGCCGGCGTAGACGGTACACATACTTGCATATTGTGCTCAGCGCACAATTGTAAGTAGCGTTCTAAACGTGCTGATGAATGTTCAGGACCTTGGCCTTCATAGCCGTGTGGTAATAGCATCACAAGACCACATAGACGGCCCCACTTGGTTTCGCCAGAGCTGATAAATTGATCCATCAGTACTTGTGCGCCGTTGGCAAAATCGCCAAATTGCGCTTCCCAAATCACAAGGTCGTCCGGTTCCGTTGTGGAGTAGCCGTATTCAAAGCCTAAAACAGCTTCTTCAGACAAGAACGAGTCGTATAAGGAAAAGGTTCCTTGTTCCAGCAGTAAGTGCCTCAGGGAGGTGTATGTTTCACCATTTTGTGTGTTATGGAGTACAGCGTGGCGATGGAAGAAGGTCCCCCTGCCTACGTCTTGGCCGGTCATTCTGATGTTGCGACCTGTGCTGAGCAATGTTCCATAGGCCATGTTTTCAGCGTAGCCCCAATCAATAGGTTGAGCGCCAACGGACATTTTCTTTCTGCTTTCTAATACTTTCTCTACCCGGCCTTGTAATGAAAATTCAGGAGGTAGCGTTAGCATTAAATCGGATATTTTATGGAATTCTTTTGCCGGTACGGTGGTGTCACAAGGGTCATCCCATTTGCTAGACAAGAAGGCATCCCACTTAGCTACAAATGGGTTTACTTTATGTTCGAGAATAGGGCGTGAAACGATCTCGCCTTTTTCAAGAGAAGAGCGGTAGTCAGCCTCTAGTGCAACGGGAATGTCGGTCGTTAAAGTGCCTTCGTTGACCACACGGTCAGCATAAATTTTACGCGTTGTTGGTAATGCACGAATTGTTTTGTACATGAGTGGTTGGGTAACGGCTGGTTCGTCGGCCTCGTTGTGACCGCGACGGCGATAGCAAACCATGTCTAAAACAATGTCTTGTCTGAATTCATGGCGGAAATCAACCGCTAGTTGAGCAGCAAATAGTACCGCTTCAGGGTCATCGGCATTAACGTGCAAAATAGGTGTTTCGAGCATTTTTGCAACGTCGGTAGCATACAGCGTAGAGCGAGTATCAGCCGGGTTGCTAGTCGTAAAGCCTACTTGGTTGTTAATGACAATATGAATGGTTCCGCCGGTGCCATAAGCGCGAGTACGCGACATTTGCAGGGTTTCCATAATAACGCCTTGACCAGAAAAAGCTGAATCACCATGAATTTGAATGGCGACCACTTCATCTTCACCGGTCTCACCGCGTCGATCTTGTCGAGCGCGTACAGAACCCTCAACAACGGGGTTGATGATTTCAAGGTGAGAGGGGTTGAAGGCCAATGCTATATGCATGTCGCCACCTGGTGTGCTGATGTCAGATGAAAAGCCCATATGGTACTTAACGTCACCTGAGCCATCTTTAGCAGGTGATGCTGAACGTTTGCCTTCAAACTCTTCAAATAGAATGGACGGCTTTTTACCAAAGATATTAACGAGTACGTTCAAGCGTCCTCGGTGAGCCATACCAATAACGGTTTCTTTTACACCGTGCTCACCTAAACGTTGAAGCATTTCGTCAATCATGGGAATTAAGCTTTCGCCGCCTTCCAATGAAAAGCGTTTTTGCCCAACGTAGGTTCTGTGTAAGTGATTCTCAATACCTTCAGCAGCGGTCAGTAGTTTTAGCAACCACTTTTTTTGATCGGTATCAAGATTTAAGTGTGAACGAGGGCCTTCCATGCGACGCCTAACCCAAGAGCGCATTTCAGTATCGCTGATATGCATGTACTCAACACCAATGCTGCTACAGTACGTTTTCTTAAGAATCGGTAAGATGTCTTTAAGCGCAAGTTGTTCAGGTGTGTTGTGTAAGGTTCCGGTATCAAACTGGGTGTTAAGATCAAGTTCGCTTAACCCGTGAAAGGCGATATCTAATTCAGCAATAAACTTGGTTTTTGGCTGTTCAAGTGGGTTAACGTTTGCTTGTTTATGGCCGTTAATTCGGTAAGCATTCATTAACCTTGAGACAGCAGCTTGCTTTGCTAATTGTTCCGATGAAACGCCTGCTTGTATAACGCGGACACCCGTTGGGGCTTTAGCTAAATCTGAAAAGTGCTTTTTTATGGAAGAGTGAGGAATATCAATGGTGTCGGCATTAGCGCGTATGACGCCGAATTGCTCTCGCCATTGTTCATCAACTGAATCTGGGTCGTTGAGATATTGTTCGTACAAGTCTTCAACAAAATTTGCATTAGCACCATTGAAGGCAGAAGTGCTTTTAAATAACTGCATTAAGTTGTTCATCAAAAATATTCCGTCAGTCTGAATTTATGTAAGTTTAGTCGAGTTTCAATAAAGCATAACAATTGAAATAGCTCATATATTTTAGCGCTTAATATTTAACACTAAAGTGGTGCCCCGAGCAGGATTCGAACCTGCGACTTCACCCTTAGGAGGGGTGCGCTCTATCCAGCTGAGCTACCGAGGCCGTATAAAAAATTGCTAAATGAATTTTAAAAAGAAACCCTGTTTTATTTCAGTGAAATAATATCACCAATGGGCTTTTTAAGGGTAGCGCAAAACACTTATTTTTATGGCTTTATCGTTATAAGTGGCAGTTATTTTCTAGCGCGTTCGCGTTCGCATTCCGTAATGAACTTATGGACGCTTCTTTTTTCAGCGGGAAGAATGTCAAGGAATTCACATCCAACACGTGTAAAGCCTTCTTGATGAGACTTTTTGACAGAGCAAACAGTAAAGTCAGATTGAATAATATTGCCGCCTTTGAGTGTCATGCTGGCGGGTGAAAGAATATCGCCTTTTTTAATGTAAGTGTTTGAGTATACGGCGACACAAATACCGCCAAAGCTAACATCATAAATATAGCCAGAGACAAGGTTTTCAGAGTATTGAATGGCCCCAGTAAATTTGTACTTCTCAATATTAACTAGCGGAACTCTAAAAAAGGATCGCTTTTGAGGGTGGTAAATTTTTTCTGGCGTTGAAATAATGTATCCGCCATCCCGTGATGTGCCAATAAGGCTTGCTGAAAAATTAAAGGGCACGGAGTGGTGCTTTGCATCGATTTGTACCATCGTACCCTTTACCATTTTGTTATGCGCTTCACGGCTATTAAATTGGTCGAGCACGATGTCATTCTCTGAAACATCCAGTATTCGGCTGGTGTGCTCTGATTGATCATCCAATACTATAGAAATTTGGACGTGTGACTCCATCAGAGATTGGAGCATATGCTTTATTCGTGACGGGCGAACTATAAAGTTTGGGTTGTCGTTTAGAGCGTCGTGTTCCCTTTCTTCTGATGCGAGTAGGGACTTTAGGCTCGATAAGAAACTCATTATTTAAGCAATAGAAAGGTTATTAGACGTTTTGCCTTTCATCGTTTGTCCATCCGCCCCATAAGTTGAAGTAGTAGAACCAGTTTGTCCGCGAAGAACATCGAGAGAGCGTTGAGTGTGCCTGCGGTTTAACTCAATAATGGAACCATTTATATCATTGAGTTTTTTGTTAGTATCAGCAAAAGATTGAATATTGAGCCATAGATCAGTTAAACGAGTTTTAGTCTCTCCCGGTTTGATTTGAGAGAGAAAGTCGGATAAACCATATAGCCCTTTATTAATGTTCATGTTTCTTAAAAAGATATGTGTGGTTTTTGTGTGGCTTTCTAGGCTTGAGACGAGCGCCTTCTTTTCTTTAGATAAGGTTAGAAGTTCCTGACTATCATTCGACTTTAGTATGTCTTGTTCTTTTTTAAGAACATCGTTTAATTGACTTGAGGTGTTCTCAAGGACTTGAATCATATCGATGAGTTGGTCTGCTGATTGAGCGGTCATAATTATTTTTTTCGTTGTTGGAAAGCGCTTTCGTTTTTAATAATGCTATCGGCAATTTTTTCATTGTCAATGGTGTATTGTCCGTCTTCAATTGATTGGCTAACGGCTTCAACGCGGGGTTGTAGTGTAGAGGCTGTGCTTGTTAAGTTAACACTGTCGTTGTCAGGTTTTTTTGTGCTGGCATGTGCGGTGCTCTTGTTGCTTTTACCCGCGCCGCCAGATTTGTTCGCCGCGGCTTGAGCGGGTTTGCTCGTTGTTCGTTTAACATTAATAGACATAATGATTCCTACTGGTATGTATTTCTTATTATCGGCCGTCTGCAGGGATACTTAATAAAGTTATCATATATTTACCCTGACGGTCTGCGTATCAAAAACTATTCCTTGGATGGTTTTTTTAGTCTTAATGTTTTTTACCTTAATTTTATCGCCTTTGCTACCGGCCATTAAGGCGATACCTTTCATGCTAATTTGAAAGCCATTGTTTTTTGCAATGATGCTGATCGTGTCGCCTTTTTTAATAAGGGTCTGTTTTGCCAAATTATT
>MAAC01009499.1_pt1 | contig 22708 bp, 45 predicted proteins | sample 1115981 | NCBI WGS metagenome assembly MAAC01 (sample SAMN04961126, study PRJNA320927) | seawater metagenome | isolation source: sample BD02T64 sea water enriched with oil for 64 days | place: USA:Gulf of Mexico | collected 2013-07-27
TTGTTACCATATTTAAAGGTTCATAATCCAGTAAGAAAAAAGTTAAACCTTGAAAATGAAGGGAAATCTTTATTTGGTTTAAACCTAAAAAAGAAAGAATATGTAGAAGCTACTTTCTGGAGAGTGTATTATGGATTGATAAAATTTCATAACGAAGGATATTTCACTGTGAGTAGCTATAGCGGAAGACTTCATCAAAAAAACAGATCTGTAAACGATCCTTTAAGGACTATTACAACAATTAATAATCATTCGTTAGTGAAACCTATTTTTCTAACTAGCTATTACGGAAACTCAAAGAACGGTCAAGGTGTTCATAGTTTAGATGATCCTTGTAATACCATAGCAACAAAAGCTACATTTTCGGTTCATCATTTACAGTATGCTTATGGAAAACCAACCTATAGTAATCTTAATGATCCTAGTCAGACAATTACTACCAATCCAAAACAGGAATTGGTTACAACTAAGTGGCTTTTTGACACTCAGTTTGACAGGATAGGAAACTCAGTAGATAAACCTTGTCCAACTATTATAGCGAGGCAGGATAAAAAGCCCCTTTACATAGGTAGTGCAAATAAGTATTCAATAATTCCTTTTAAGGATCAGTCTAGGTCCAATGAACTTCCGGAGACAGAAGTAAAAACACTGCTAAGGGCCTTCATGAGAGAACACGGAATTACGGATGTGAAAATACGCTCATTAGATGTTGATGAACTCTTAAGAATTCAAGGATTTCCAGAAGATTATATTCTAGAGGGTGGAAAAACCAGAGCAATGAAATACATAGGAAATAGTGTTTGTCCACCAATGGCAAAAGCTATTGCAGGAGCATTATATGAAGGATTATTAGAACATTTTAAAATAGCTGCATAACATGAAAGCATTATCTATAAAACAGCCTTGGGCCTCGTTAATTGCTCACGGTATTAAGAATATCGAAAACAGAATTTGGAAAACTAATTTTAGAGGAAAAATTTACATTCATTCTACTGCAAAACCCTCAGGGAGTTTGTATGAATTATTAAATGAAGATCAGATAGATCACGTTAATAATATTTGGAACTCAGATCACTATCCAGTTAGACCAAATTCTGCAATTATTGGAGAAGTAGAAATTGTTGATTGTGTTATAAATCACAAAAGTATCTGGGCAGAAGCTTCTTTTGAGCCAATAGATGAAACAGAGGGGTATCCAGAAAAACCAATATATAACTGGGTGCTAGAAAATGCAGTTTTATACGATGCCCCAATATTAAATATAAAAGGAAAACTTTCATTTTGGGAGTTTAAATAATTAGTAACCATAAATTTTTTTAACATGAAACAAAAAGTAATCAAAGCAAAAGTGTCAAACCTCAACATTGGTGGAGGTAATGAAAGAGTAACCGTAACAGAAATGCCACCAAAAGAATTAAAAGAACATGATCATTTTCATGGCCAATCAATTAGTTTCTCAAATAAAAAAGGAGATCCAATGTACAGGGTTTTTGAAGACGAACAAATTGTTGAGATCGTTGTACGAGAAGTTGCCAAGTAATAATATTACCGCCCTAACCATGGGCGGTATATTAAAAAATTAAGCCATGATAAAAACGCAGATTGGAGAATAAATATAACTAAAATAATAATTATGATTAAAAAAACTAGAGCAGAAATCACTAAATGCATCATTCACAAAGTAGCAAATAAATACAATAGCGGACAGAATTCTTTTTCTGAAGACTTAATCCGTTTTGACGAAGATAGCTACAATTTGATGCTTCCATTTTTATTAAAACCATTTATTAATTTATCGCAAAGTTACCGTTTTAGTCACCATGCAGATGTTCGTTTAAATGAAATGAATAATTATGCAACCTCAGTTTTTAAAGATGATGAATCATTTATTGAGAATTCAAAAAACATTGTCAATCATTTATATGAACAATCAAATTCTGCTCAAATAAAAAAAGGAGATGTAATTGTAGTGTTGATTGAGGGAATTGAGTTCCAGGATGTTCTTACGGAAGCAATTGGAGTTTTTAAAGTTGAAAATAAATTAGATTTCTTTCAGACTTATCTAGATGAAAATAGCTTTGATGTTGCAGTTCAGCAAGGGATTAGCACAAAGAAAATTGATAAAGGATGTTTAATCTTAAATACTACTGATTCTGAAGGGACAGTTGTTTTAAGTATTGATAATAATCAATATGATGCTCAATACTGGATTAAAAATTTCTTGTCTGTAAAATACGCAGATGATAGAAACCAACATACACAAAGTTATTTAGAACTATGTAAAGATTTTTCTGAGGAGATAATAAAACCAGAATTTGGGAAACAAGAACAAAGCCAATTTTTAGCAAACACAGTAGACTTTTTTAAAGAAAATGAATCGATAAATGTAAATGATTTTAAAGATGAATTGTTTGAGGAAGATAAGCACAAAGAGATGTTTGAGGACTATAAGAAACATTTCGAAACTTTAAATGATGTTCTAATTCGTAACAGCTTTGAAGTGTCGGATGTTGTTTTAAAGAAAGAGAAGAAAAAATTTAAGAGTATCATAAAACTCGATACAAATATCGAAATCAAATTAGATGTTGATGCTCCAGATGCAGCTTCAGAATACCTAGAAAGAGGCTATGATGAAGAAAAGAAAATGAAGTATTACAAAGTATATTTTAACGAAGAAAAGTAAACGATATGGACATAGTAGAATTCACAGAGATTATAGGGGAAAGAATCCAAGAATGGATTGATGAAAGCCTTACTCACGAAAACGGCTGCAAAAGAGATTGGCACGAAGATGATAGCTTTGAAAAAAACGAAGTGAGCTGGATGTTTACTCAGAAAGGGCAAAAGCTTTATGAATCATATTTAAGAAGAGCAAATAAATTGATCCAAAAAAAGTTTCCAGACGAAGAGTTGGATAATTTAGAAATGCATACAGGGGTAATATATGCATAAGTCATAAGATTTGAAAACTAACGTGTTAATCTTTGAATAATAAAACGTGTGCCAGATTTAGTCTTAAATTCTACTTTTTCAGATTCTTTCATCATTCTAAAAAGAGAATCGTAGCCTAGGGCCTCAGTATCGTATGCTTTTAATTGGACGCACAGAGGTCTTAAGGTGGTATCCCATAGTACAACCCCAGTTTCTGGGATTGATGCTGTAAAAATTTTGCTTGCTTTTAATGCCATGGTCCAAATATAAGTAAACTTTACAAATAAAAGTAACTAAAAGTTGTATTTTTATTTGCGCAACTAATAAAAGTTACTTATATTTGTAGTGTAATTAATAATAAGCATTATGACACTAGATATAATTCAACCAAAAAAAGGACTTACAGAATATAAAGAAGAACTTTTTAATTTACTTGATAAGCAACAGCATTTTATAAATGGAGCCAAAGAAGAAGCGGATAAAGGTTTTATTATAACGGCAAAAGATCTTTTAAGAAGAGCAGAGAGTTTAGCGTTAGATATAGAGTTCGTTGAAGAAATGATAGGGAAGGTATCTAGTAATGCACCAATGAGAATAGTTAAATAGAAATTATGAAAAATCATGTATGCTATATCGAGTTTTTAAACAAAGACAAAAACTTTGCAAAAGACGAAAAGGGTTTTTCTTCAGATCAAGAAGCTAGAGAATGGGCCAATGCTAATTTTGAAAAGTTTCATCCAGACATGATTAAAAACTATTAAATAATTAGAAAACAAATAGAGTGTAATGGGATGGGGATTTCGTTAAGTCAAGCCCACGGAGATACGAGACATTACATTTTTAAGAATAAAAACATAAACATAAATCAATAAAAATGGATATAGTAAAATTAATTGCTGATAAAACAGCAGAATTTGCAAGCAATGGAAAGATTGAAGAAATAGTAGAAAAACACCTAACAAGCTGCTTAAATAAAATAGTCGAAGATTCTTTCACGTGGTCTGGAGAAGGTAAAAAAGCAATAGAAACAGCTTTGAAAGACAAATTATCATTACCGTTAAGTAAAATTAATCTATCACAGTATCAACTTATTATTGGTAAAATAGTTGAAGATCAAATAAACAATACAGCTATTGAGTCCGCTAAAGAGAAAATACAAGAATCGATAAAAGAGATAACTGGGCATTTAGACAAGAAAGAATTTAAACTAAGTGAAATAATACATAAGTACATAGAGTCTATTGATACATCTTATCACGGAGGAATGGAAGATCAGTACGGTGAAATATCTCTTCATGTTAAAGATAATGATGGAGACTTTGTATGGGTGAGATTCGATAAAGAATGTGATAAAGAAAATTATCAATGTGAAAATAGCCTTCACCTTTATAAAGGGAAATTATCAGGAGTTACTTTGGATGAAAAACCTTTTTCTCCATTTGAATCAAGAGCGTTTGATTCTTTTGAGAAATTTATGTTTAGTCTTTATTCTAATAATGTTTCAATCATTGTAGATGAAGATCAAATTGAAAAAGAATATTGTAGAGAGGATGCTCATTAAATCTTTAACCTGGACAAAAATAAAATTAAAATGGAAAATTATAAAGAAGTATTGAATCTATTTGTAGGTGAAGATTATTATCGTGAATGGATGATGAAGCCTTTTCAAATTAAAGATAAAGCATACTCTACTAATGCTCATATAATGTTCATAGCTCCACTGAATAAAGTTGGAGAGCTATCAAAACTAGATAAAAAGAGAGAGAATGATGTATTAAGCGTAATTCCAAAATTAAAGAACTTAAGTTTCGATATAGCTATTGAAGATCTTAAAAAAGCAATATATAAAATCCCTTTAGTAGATGAATATATTGATGCAGAAAGTGATGGAGAGTGTAAAGAGTGTGATGGTGATGGTGAAGTTGAATGGGAATATGGTTCTCATAGTATGCATTCAGATTGCCCAGTTTGTGATGGTGATGGAAAAATCGAAGAGACTAAAAGAAATAAATCTGGAAATAAAATAATGGACAACACCTCATTTATAGATATAAATGAGTCAAGATACAACCCAATGTTTTTGAAAAAAATTATTAAAGCCTCTGAAATTCTGAAAACAAAGAAGATTACACTTATTTCTCAAGATAATAGATCAGGTAGTTTCTTTAAAATAGGAGACTGTGAATTGATGTTAATGCCAATTACAAAAACAGACTCAGACAAAGTAATTCATTCATTTAATTAAGGGTTAAAAATTAAATACTAATCGGCCACATGGCCACAAATCAAAAATCATGAATAAAAGTTTAGAAACAGAGTTAACAGCAATTTTCGGAGCAGATGCAAATGTTAGAAGTAACGACAAATCAACAATTGTAAATCTTTCTCAAGAGGTGGAGATGGGCCAAGTTGTAGAGCTGGTAAATCTATGTAATGAGTACGAAGAAGAATTTACAATTAAAAGATCTGGTGCAGGTTTAAAAATTGAATTAAAACAATTAACAAAGGCTTAGAATTAACTTTTCTAATTATTTATTACAAATAAAAGTAACTTTTATTTGTGTAGCTAATAAAAGTTACTTATATTTGTAGTGTAATCATTAAATAATTAGAAGCCATGACAAAATTTAACTTAACAATTAACCAGAACAACAAAGTTTATAACAACTTAAAAGACGCTGAGGCAGTAATGAATAGAGCTTTGAGAATCGCTAAATCAAACCAAAAAAAATATGATGGTGTTCAGGTTTTGGATTATATATCAATTGATGAGGTTGGTTTTTATGAAGATGGAGATATGTATCCTATCAACTACCTATTTTATTTTTGTGGATCTAAATTAACTGCTTAAATTATGTTCGGAAAAGAATTTTACCCAACTCCAGAGCTTTTAATTAAAAAGCTCTTAAAACCTTTTGAAACAGCAAGGGAAGAAGACGAAAGATTTAATAGATATTTAGGTAAATATAAATTTAATGGATCTGTTCTGGAGCCAAGCGCAGGAAAAGGAAATATTTTAGATTACATCCAGGAAAACACAAAGAATTCTATAGAATTATTTTCCATTGAGAGCGATCCTGAGTTGCAACAGGTTTTAAGATCTAAAGATTATCAAGTTATAGAGAGTGACTTTTTAAGTTTTGAAGATGATGAGTATTTTGATTACATAATAATGAATCCTCCTTTTAGTAATGGGGTGGACCATTTGTTAAAGGCAATAGAGATCTCTACCAAGACAAAAATAGCATGTATTTTAAACGCTGAGACTATCCGAAACCCTCATACCCAGAATAGAAAAAAGTTAGTTTCAATTATTGAGGAATTTGGAAGTTTTGAATTTGTAAATGGTGCATTCGAAGAGGCAGAAAGAAAAACAAATGTTGAGGTTGCCTTAATTTGGCTTGATATAGAAAAGGAAAGTACTCGTTTTGATTTTGATTTTGTTTCAATGGACGAAATAAAAGTTGATTTTGATTTTGATATACAGAATAACTCTGTAGCAACAGCAGACATGATTGGTAATTTAAAACTACGTTACGCAGAAGTGCAGAAGGCCTATGAAGAAAAGTTAAAAGCAGATCAGAAATTTGACTATTATATTGATGCTTTTCTAAATGGTGAAAAGTATTTAATTTCTGGTGATCTAGAAAAAAAATCAGGTACACCACAACAGAAATATAGCTATTTATCTAGAAAACTGAAAAGGTTTATGTGGAAAAGTACTATTTCTCATCTAGGCTTAAAAAAATATATGAGCTCAAAAGTGCTAAATAACTTTAATCAATTTATAAGTGAGCAGGCAAACATGGCATTTAGTAAACAGAATGTTTTTAATTTCTTTGACTTTATTATGAATAATAGGGTTAATATCATTGAGAACGCTATTGTTGAAGTGTTCGAAGATATAACAAGTAGAGGCTATACATCGAATAGAATGTACATTGAAACATGGAAAACTAATGACGCTTACAAAGTTAACCGTAAAATTATTGCACCAGCTTATGTGAAGTATGGGGAATACATGAATAGTGAGGATAAAAAAATATATGGGGATGTTTTTTCTCTTGGCTATAATAGTTGGAGTAATTCGAAATTATCTGATCTTGATAAGGTCCTTAAATATATATCTGGTAGAAAGGATAATGAAGTACTTACAATTAGAGAGGCTATTGAGAATAAATTTAAAGCAATAGGAAAAGTGAGAACAGGGGATAGATTTGATAGCACATGTCAAAGCACTTTTTTTGAAATAAAATTCTATAAAAAAGGAACTATCCATTTGAAATTTAGAGACGAAAGTCTTTGGAAGGAATTTAACTTAAGAGCATGTGACGGTAAAAATTGGCTTCCAGATAGTGAAAAAAGAAAATGGAAAGAATCAAAAAAAGAGAATTATTCAGAAGTTGCTTAAAATAGTGTTCTTGATTTATTTACAAATAAAAGTAACTTTTATTTGTGAGACTGATAAAAGTTACTTATATTTGTAGTATAATCATTAAAGCACTAGAAATTATGAGAAAATATTTAACAAACTTAATTACTGAAAAAGGAGTTTCAACTGAAACAGAAATAAACATTGAAGGCCATTTTGGATTGACATACGACATGTTAATTGATTTTATCTGTGAAGCTAAACAGTATCACGAACAAATCAGGACTACTCTAGTGAAAATTGATTTTATGAATGGAGATGTTTTTCATTACTTAAAACATTTAACAGAAGGAATGGTTAAATCATTAGGGTATTAATCTACTGTTAATAAATTCAATGGGGTGTAAAAGCCCCTTTTTTAAAATTATAAAAAATACAATTATGTTTGATTCAAATAAATACAGATTCGATAAAGGCTATGAATTAGGTAAAAAACACGGTAAAACAATAAACATCTCATTAGGGGTGATTATTGGATACGGTATTGGGTTCTTTCTAATTTGTTTAAAATACTTATAGTTTGAAGTGTACAGAATGTAGAGGGACTGGAACAGTGGTTGGTGTAAGAACAGAGCCAAGATGTTGCATGAGTTTTAATGAACTGGGAGGGTGTTGTAATTACCCAATACCTGACCAAGTTTCTGAACAGATCCAGTGTGAAAAGTGTAATGGAATAGGAATAGAAATATAGAGTAATAAAACAGATGTTTTTCATGTAAAAAAGTGTATATTTACTATTCATTACCTCAGTGGTTTAGCCACTAAAAGACTTCAATAGATTTCCATAGTTTTCCACAGACTTCATAATTCATATTATGATTGGAAGCAGCAACAATAAAAAAGTATAAAAACAAGTCAATTGCCAACCTTATAAAATTGGCGACTACACACTTCAATAGATTTATTAGAGAACGTGATACGGACGATAATGGATTTGGTAGGTGTATTTCTAGTGGGCAACCATTAAGAATACCCTCTAAGAATGCACACGCAGGACACTTTTACAGCGGTGGCAAATTCCCTGAACTAAAGTTCAATGAATACAATGTAAACCTACAGGGTAAATCAGACAATTATTTTAACGGAGGAAATCAACTTGAGTACAGAAAGAACCTAATTAAGAAATGGGGTCTTGAAGTAGTTGAAGAACTAGATAGAATATCCGATATGAGCAAGCGAAACAGATTTAAGTGGGATCGCTTTTTTCTCATCGAGGTAATAGAAAAATACAGAAAATTATGAAAGCGAGAGCTGGGATTTTAACTCTACTTATCTTGATGATAAGTTTAGCAGGATTCGGGAATACTACACCCGACCTGATCCAAAATTCGGACGCTGTTACTATCTCAAACTACGATGTAGGAGGGGATATTGTAATAGTATTAAATGTAGAAGCTGCTAATGCAGATTTTATTTTGTTGGATTACAAAATGGATAACCCCATTTTCACTAGCCAAGAAATAAGCACAAAAATTTTATCAAACATTCCTGGAAAACTAGAAACCGTTTTATCTGAGCTGGACAAGCCTCCTTTAATACATTTCAGTAAGGACAATAAAATTAACTACATACCACCATTAAGGATAAGTCACAAAGATGTATTGATTTACAGAAGAGCCAGAGACGGGATTAATTGCAATTTCTCAAGAGTGCAATTAACATAAAAAGTGACAAAAGAAAAATATTAAAAGCCTTTGTGAAAACGGCAAAGGCTTTTATAAGCTGATATACCCAAGTGGCCAAGGGGACTGATTGCAAACCAGTTATCGGGAGTTCGAGTCTCTCTATCAGCTCAAATGACAATAGAACAAGAAATAAACGGATTATTCACAGAGGAGAAGAACAGAGGTTTTGATAAAAATATTTCTGGTTTTTACTATGCTCAAGCAGAATATGAAGGATTATCTGTTACAGAAATAATTAACAACTAAAAAATTACATATATGTTTTGGCTAGGATTAATAGTAGGGTTTATAATAGCAATCATTTGGTTAATTGGAATATCTCAGGGATGGGGGCCAATGATCGTTGATTGGGTAAGGGAAAGAAGAAGTAAGTCTAAGAACTGGAGAAAACACATGTAATGAGAAAAGAAGTCATTAAAGCAAAATACAATACAGTTCACCTATCTACAGAAAATTGTATAGACAAAGCTCTTTTCATGATCGGTAAAACCAGAGAAGAAATACTCAAAGATGTTGAAAAGGAAAAGAAGATTGAAAATGAAGTCATGGAATACTATGAAAACGGGAAATCAACCTATTCAATACAAAAAAAGATGAACATAAAACTATCAAAAGTCAAACACATTATACAGTTTGACAGACTAGGCCTTTCATATAGAAAGGTTGGAAAGAAATCAAATTAGCTCTTTTATAACTCTTTGCTTGTCGGCAAGGTCGCTATTTGTTATGTGCCTAAAGGGTATCAGTTCGGCAGAGCTACAAGAATGAACAAATCTTGCATTATTACCGTAAATAACAATAAGACTGACTTTTAAGGTTTCAAAGTAAACCTTTATAAAAAACATATAGAATGGCAAAAGCAGGAATCACTTGTGACAATTATAAAATAGACAAGTTTAAGGAAAAGTTAAAAGAGAAAGGATTTGATAACATCAAAGTATCTCCTTTTGGAAAAACCACTTCATTGATAGTAGTCTACACAGACAACAAAGAAGAGATCAAGAAAATAAATGGCATTTGCACTGAAGTAGAACTACACTTTAAACAATCAAATTAAAACAGCAAAGGCATTTAATACCAAGAGCCATGACAGAAAAGACTTTTAATAAATACAAGCTAGTTATAGATGAATGGTTCATCAATGGATTTAATGGAGCTGCTGCATACAGAAAGTACTATCCAAGGTCTAAAAGAGCTGATGATTCGTTTTCTAAAATCCAGAGAATTCCAGAGGTCCAGGAATATATCAAAGCAATTCAAGAGAAAGCAAAAGAATATACTGAAATAACTCAAGAAGAGATATTAAAAGAACTGGAGTCTTTTGCTATGCTAGATATAACAGATGTATTGACTTTTGGAGAGGTGGAAAAAACTGGAACTCGTTTTGTCCCAGATCCAGAGCATACGCCAAAGAAAGGAGAAACGCAAAAAGAAATCAAAGAGGAGTACACTTATTCAGTAAATGAAATAACAATACAAGATTTCGCAAACCTTCCTCCAGAAATAAGAAGGGCTATTAAGTCATTAAAGCACGGAAAGCATGGGATTGAAATTGAATTCTTTGATAAGGTTAAGGCGTTTGAGATGATCAATAAGCATCAAGGATTCTATGAGAAGGACAACAATCAAAAAACTATAGGAGATAGAATTATGGTGAATATGAGCGAATATGAAGGTAAAAAGTAACGAATGCCTTTAGCTTATACAACGACATACTGGAAGATCAGGGAGATGAAGAAGCGAATAAAATTGCTTCAAGGAGGGCAAGGTGCAGGAAAAAATATTGGAATGGCAGTTATTCTCTTAGAAAGGGCTGAGGAAGAAGAAATCTTCAAGGACACCATAACAATAATGACTGATACTTATGAGAATTTAAAAGATGGTGCAATAAGTGATTTTGAATTTGTCTTTAAAGAATGGAATTTAGATTTCTATGATTACTACAATAAACAGGATAAAACATGTACTTGGTTTGGCACAAAGATTCAATTTAGATACTTAGCCGACACGAAACCAAATAAAGGTAAAGGACCAAGAAGAGGCATTTTATACATCAATGAAGGCAATAGAAATGGTTGGGCTGGAGTAAAGCATTACATCGCTAGAAGTAATGAAGTTTATGTAGACTTTAATCCAGATCATGAGTTTTGGGCACATACTGAACTGGAGCCAAAAGATAATTGTGAAAAGATAATTGTTACCTACAAGGACAATGAAATGTGCCCTGAGAGTGAAGTTGAATACATCGAAGGAAGAAGACATAAAAAAGAATGGTTCAGGGTATATGGTGAAGGATTGACAGGAACTTATTCAGAAAGACAAATTTATTCTTTTGAAGTAGTTGAGGGTATTCCAGAAGATGCAATTAGAATTCCCAACGGAATGGATTTTGGAAAGTCTCCAGATCCTACAGTGTTAATGGATTGTTATATCAAAGGTGTTAGCCTTTATCTGGATGAAAATTTCATTGAGAACAATCTAATGCCAGAGAAAATAAAAGGTGCTGAGAGGGATTCAATTGTTGATAGAATGGATGATATAAAATTCTCTAAGACTCAGTTGATAATTGGTGACAGCTCAGGAAAAACAGAACTAACAGATCTAAAGTTACATGGATACAATGTTAGAGGAGTTAAAAAAGGTCCTGGAAGTGTAATATTAGGAATGAAGCGATTAGGCAGTTATGATATAAAAGTAACGAAGCGATCAATCACCACTATTAAGGCCTTCAGTAACTTTTTATATGATGAAGATCACAATGGGAAAATAATACCTCAACCACCAAAAGCACACGAACCGGATACAATTGCAGCAGCTAGATATGTAGCAATGGCCAAAGTAGTTTGGGAGCATTTAATTCCTAAGGTAGAAGAGAAAAAAGAAAGTGAATAGTCAAAAAATAAAACCCTTATAAACAAAGGGCTTAGTCAAAGTTCTTCACCGTGTGGAGAATAAATAATTAATCTTAAAATATATTATAATGTACGCAGTAATTGATGTTGAAACAGGAGGATTTAGTAAAGAAAAGAATGGACTTTGTGAAATAGCGGTCATCATTGTTGATAGTAGTTTTTCAATTGTGAAATCATTTAGCTTTTTAATACAACCGTATTTAAGGCCCGAAAGCGATGAACTGGTTTCATATAAAGATGCAGCCATGGAAGTAAACGGAATCAAGATGGAAGATCTTTTAAAGGCTCCTAAAGCTGAGGTTGTGGCTAAATATATTGAACGTGTTTTAATTGACCAAAACATCACAACGATTGTTGGCCATAATGTTAAAAGCATGGATCAAAAATGGACCGAATACTTTTTAGAAAGGTTTGCGTCTGGTTTCAAATTCAAAGAAGCTATTTGCACCTTAGATCTAGCGAGAAAATCAAATTTAGACGTTGAGAACAATAAATTACCTACTCTTTGCAAATACTATGGAATAGTTAATAACGATGAACACAGGGCCTCAGGTGACACTCATGCTACTTATTTGGTATGGATGGAATTAAAAAAGGAACTGAATGAGTAAATCGATTGAAATAAGATGTCCGGAGTGCAATAAAAAAGCATGTGAGACAACAACTCCAGAAGCAGTTATAAAAGTAAAATGTAGATGTAAAACTTCATACACCTCAACTAATGGAATTTCAAAAATAAACTAATAAAAGTCAATTATAATGATAGTAAAAATTGGAACAACTATTTATGATTCGGATAAAGAACCAATCATGTTAATCTTAAACGATAAAGACAAAGAGAATATTAAAAACATGCTTCCTTCTGCAAATCGTTTTTGTTCTTTTCCTGATGGTATGGATAAAAAGAAAATCTTCGATTGGATGGATATTAATTCTTAGTCTTTACAAATAAAAGTAACTTTTATTTGTGTATGTAATAAAAGTTACTTATATTTGTAGTGTAATCATTAAAGCACTACACATGAACTCATTAATATCAAACACAAGAGCAGGGAATATAGCAAGAAACATAAATGCAATGGACATATATTATGAGTATTGTGACAACATGAAAACTTACAAATTCTGGAGTAGTTTAAAAAAGAAACTTGATACCATCTTAGAAAGCTTAACTGATGCAGACAGAAAAATTGTTACCTCACTTTGTGAAGCAGATAAAAGAGAGTATTTCAAATTGATATAATCAAATTTCACTAAACAAATTCAAAATATATAAAACTAAAACAAGGTTATTATGAAGAGTCAACATACAGTAAAAAAAGGAGAAACAATTGAGTTTGAAAACTTGGGAGAAGTTCAAGATTGGGCCGAAAAGCATGAGTATAAAGAGGATGAGTTTGCATGTGTTTCTTCAGATCCTTTTATATATGAAAAAGTAAAATAATTGTAATGGCTAAACGTGAAAACGAATTTGAATGGAATCAGTTTTGCAGATTAGGCGAAATGATAGGAGACGGGATGCACCATGAAGAACCTTGGATTTCTAGAGAATATAAGAGACTTCAAAAAATACTTATTCCGGATACCCCAGAGGTTAAAGAATTTAAGCGAAAAGCCAGAAAATTACGAAATGAAAATATTGATAAGCAAGTAAAAGAAAGACTTCTCACCGACAAATGTAGTTGTGGTTCAGAAATGAAGCAAACTAGGTCAGGAAGTAAAACAGTAAAGTGTTTATCATGCAATAAAAAATGGACTTATAAGTCAAAGAAATAGTAGTAAAACAAATAGAAATTATGTATAAAAACGAAGAAAAGAGTTGGTTTTTAATCAACAGTAAAAAAGAGTATTTGCTTAAAAACGGCAAATTTGGGAATCAAAGAATGTCAGCAGAAACATTTACCTACTCAAAAGGAACAGAGAAGCAAACGGAATTAGAAACAGAAGGCGTGAATGTTTTACTTCATGGAATAAACAGCACACTTTAACTGTAGTTATGGAAGAAATCACGATACAAGACATTTGCACCATTTTTTACGGAATATTAAATGAACCACACGCAAAATGCTCCAAGTGTGGACGTGAAGAATGGGAGCATAAAATTTAAACTGTAGCTTAAATGAACATAGACAAACCAATATTAGTAAGTGTAAGCGGTGGACGAACATCTGCATTTATGGCAATCTATTTAAAAGAGAGGTTTCCAGAAAGAAAAATGCTTTTTGTTTATGGCAATACTGGAAAGGAAAAAGAAGCAACGTTGGTTTTTCTTAATAATCTTGATTTACATTTTAATTTAGGGATTGTTTGGGTTGAAGCAAAAGTAAATCCAATTAAAGGCAAAGGAACAGGATATACAATTGTTGATTTTGCAACAGCTTCAAGAAATGGAGAGCCGTTTGAATCAGTAATTAAAAAATACGGTTTACCAAGCAAATTGTTTCGCCATTGCACTAGGGAATTAAAAGAAGTGCCAATTCATAAATACACTAAATCAATACTTGGTAAAGACTATTTAACAGCTATTGGAATACGTGCAGATGAAAAACACCGCTTAGGATCTAAAAAAGGAAATGTTTATCCACTCGCTGAAATAAACATTGACAAGAAATTTATAAATGATTGGTGGAGCAGACAAAAATTTGATTTAGAAATTTTAGAACATCAAGGAAATTGTGATTTCTGTTTTCTGAAATCTAAGAAGAAAAGAGTAATGCTTTTAGATGAAGGATTGAATGTTGATTGGTGGAACGAAATGGAGCAAAACCATCAAAAAGGAATACAACTAATGTTTGATGTTAGAAATGATCTAACCATTGAAGATTTAATAAAAATTAATAACGATGCTAATATGCAAATCAATTTGTTCGATGATGTTTCATTCGATTGTTTTTGCAAAGCATCATAATAACAGTAGCTTCTTAGCTACGCAAAAAATAAATAAAATTATGAATGTATTAATGGATAGTGAAACGGTCAAAAAAGTTTCAAAACAATTAAACCACCACATAAAAACGTTAAAACATCAACCGTTGTCGATTGATTTAAACGTAGAAGAGTCAGAAGTTGAAATTATTATTAATTCAGAAGAATCTAGATTAAGAATTGATTTTTGGGCTGAAAAAACAAAAAAGGAAGGATTAGTCTTTACTGAAAATGATCTTCAAAAACTACAAAATAAAGTTCATGCAATTACTGGACATGGAGAAGTGATGCAGTTGTTTAATGAATTACTTGGTGTTGGCGCATCTTAAAACCTGTAGAAAATGAGATATTTAATAATACCAAAAGAAGGAACGCCATTTTATACAAATTGGTGTGATGAAGAAAAATTTCCTGTTTGTGGAGGAATTGCATTTGATAATGAAAGTTGTATGCATACTACAAATGGAAAAGATTGGAAAGATACACAAGAAGATCATTTATAAAAACAGTAGATTTTGAAAAAATTGATAAACATACTTAGAGACGAAAAAACGCTTGTTGTTTCAAATCATTCAGGAGGAAAAGACAGTCAAGCGATGTATTTACGTTTGAAAAACATTGTTCCAGCACATAGATTGGTAGTGATACACTCACATCTTCCGGAAGTTGAATGGGACGGAACAGAGCAATTTATAAAAGACACTATTGAGCATGAGCTTTTTGTTGTTCAAGCTGGTAAAACCTTTTTTGAAATGGTAGAGCATAGAGAAATGTTCCCAAGCCCCAAAAACAGACAGTGCACCAGTGATTTAAAGCGAGGTCCAATACAGAAAGAAATTAGAAGGCTATGTAATGAGCGTGGATATACAACAGTATTAAATTGCATGGGATTAAGAGCTGAAGAAAGTTCTGGACGAGCAAAAAAGGAAGTTTTAAAATTAAACAAAACCCAAACTAATGGAAAACGTAATTGGTATGACTGGTTGCCAATCCATAAAATGTTGACAACAGAAATTTTTGAATACATCAAGAACAACAATCAAAAACCTTTCTGGACGTATGCTGAAGGTTTAAGTCGTAAAAGTTGTTCGTTTTGCATAATGGCCAGTGAAGAAGATCTGTGTATTGCTGCCAGACTTCGGCCAGAACTATTAGAACGATACGATTATTACGAAAAGAAGTTCGGGCGAACTATGATGATGCCAACAAAAAAGAAAGGCAAAAGAACATTAAAAGAAATTATCAACCAGTCACAAAATCTGTAAAAATTAAAATAAGATGAATAAAAATCAAGAAACACCACAGCATGAAAAACCTCTAACGATTAGAGAGAGAATCACAATCTACATCTGTTTTATGATAGTTAGGATTGTTAAACCCTCAAGCTATACTCACGAATGGGAGAATATAGAAGAGTTAGTTACAAAAGAATTAAGCAAAAAGTAACAGTAGGTTAAATCCTACGCAAAATAAATAGAAATATGTACACAATAAATTTAAACGATAATCCGCACAAATTTGAGAAAATGAATTTAGTAACTCAAATAGGAAATTTTGACACATTAAAATGCAGTAAATGTGGAATTAAAGGAAAAACAACTTCATTGATTACTCTAAAAGTAAAAGGAAGTTATTCAAAGTCAAAAGTTGACAACTGTAATTCAACAGATACTGATTTACGAAAAGGAAATACAGGAAAAAAAGTTAAAATAATTTTCTGTACGGCTGTTGGTGAAAGTTTTGAAAACTTAAAACCAAATAGCGAACACTTTGTAATTGAAGTACCAAAACACGAAAATGCTGATAGTAGTGGAGTTTGGGTTATGGGTACATCTGAACCTGTTAAAATTTTAAACAATGAATTTAATTATATCTAAAATTCTGTAGTTATGGCACATGTAAGTAGAAGTACATTTCAGAAAGTAGTTGAAGAAAACAAACGTTTGAAAAAAGACATAAAGACATTTATTTACGGTGATATTCCTTCAATAATATTTCTAAAGGACAAATGGAGAAAAGATTTTGAAAAAGAAAAATCCTTTAATCTAATGATGAGAAGCATATCACAATTATACATGGATAATAATCCAGATGATCCTATTGTGATAGCCGTAAAGAAAATCAAACAAAACGCAAACAAAGAGTAGTATGATTAGAAAATCACCATTACATAGAAGAATCCAAAAACTACCTAAAATGTGGGTTGGTCAATGGAAATTAAATAAGGGTTTATCATTCTCTATAAAATTATGGTGGGCTTGGAGATCAACGCAAATAGTATTAAAACAGTAAAATCAAGTGCTTTTTATATAAATATATTTATACATATTTAAAAAAAGGTTTTTTTTTTAAGAGAAGTGATTTTTTCAATGGTTAATCGAAATAAAGTAAATACAGAAAATGCATGTTCTATTGTTGTAAAAAAATCATTTGTCATTTCAAATATGTTCATATATATCATTAATTATTTAGATTTCAAATATATAAAATTAAAAATGATTATACAAGGAAAATTAAACGTAACTGCTTGATACATAAATATTTATGTATAAATATATTTATGTATAAATATATATTTATAAAGCGATAAAATTAAAAACAAAGTTTAGAGAAATGGATGCAAACCAATATTCAAGAAAAAACTTCTATGGATTCCCAACATATCAGAAAATAGCAAAAGATGCTTTTAACGCAGGATTAGAATCTGCAAAACCTTCAGATGTAAAAAAATTAGAAGAAGAATTAAGTAAGACAAAAGAGGAATTAAAATCACTTTGGAGAACAGTAGAAGATCCAGATGCTTTTGCGGAATTAGTAGCAGGAATGTAATTAAAATAGTTGGATTTGAAGAAACTAAATGTAAATACAGAAAACAATCAAACTTGGTTAACTCCTCCAGAATTAATTAATTCATTGGGTGGCTTTGATTTAGATCCGTGCACTCCAATTAATAGGCCTTGGGATACTGCAAAGAATCATTATACAAAAGAGGATGATGGTTTATTGTTGCCTTGGTTTGGCCGTATTTGGTGCAATCCTCCTTATGGCAAATACATGGGAATGTTTATGGAGAAAATGGCCCTTCATAATAATGGAATTGGATTAACATTTGCCAGAACCGAAACAAGAGCATTTCAAAACTTTGTATTTCCATTTGCTGAAAGCATACTTTTTATAGAAGGACGTATTCATTTTTATGATAAAAACGGCAATAGGTCAGCTTCAAACGGTGGTGCACCTTCTGTTTTAATATCTTATGGGGAAAACAATGCTGATGCAATAGAAGATTCTGGAATCAAAGGTTATCACCAATATTTAAAGAGTAATATTTTTGTAATTGGTGTTTCAAATTATGATCATAAGACCTGGAGAATAATTGTTGGAGAAGCTTTATTAAACCTCGACAAGAAAGCACGATTAAATGAAATTTATGATCAAGTAACGGAATTGGCACCAAAGCGAATTCAAAAGAATAAAAATTATAAAGCAAAAGTTCGCCAAGTTTTACAGGCATATTTCGAACGAGTAGAAAAAGGTGTTTATAGAAACGCATCATAAAATATTTATAAGATGACTAAGCAGCAAGAGAGGGATTTTATTTTTGACAAGTGCAATGGTTATTGTGCATACTGTGGAACCGAATTGCAACGAAACAATTTTGAAGTAGATCACTTTGATCCAATTTATAGAAATGATGATCATTTAGGAGGCAATGATACGATTGAAAACAAAATGCCAGAGTGTAGGCCATGCAATAGAGCAAAGAAAACTTATTCAATTGAAACATGGCGAAAGGTTATAGCCAATAAAATGACTGAATTGAACCGTGATTCTGCTGTTTACAGAATGGCCAAAAGATTTGGTTTAATAAAAGAAACTAAAAAGCCAGTTGAATTCTATTTTGAAATATTGAAAAATTTATAATTATGAACATTACACCAGAAGAAGTATCGAACGTTTTTCAGAAATACAATGCAGATATTATCTGGATAGAGAGGGATTTTATTGAAGGAAGAAATGAAATTGTATTTTTGCTTCTTGAATTTTCAAAAGAAAGCAGCTACTCAATTGATAACCTAATTTTCGCACTTAAACAATCAAGTGATTCAGCCAATAATGAGCAAAGCGTTAGAATACATCTTGATCTTATTAAGGACTTTGGGAATGCTGGAGTAAGTGCATACAAGGCAGGAAAAGCACTCAGAAAAGAGATTGAAAAACAATCGTTAAAGAATAAAGGAATTAATTTTGAAACTACATAATGAAAGAAGAATTATTAAACAGCGTGAATGCCTTCCTGGAGGAGCTTGAATTATTGATCAAAAAAGACAGTTTCAAACAATTTGGTTTTGCAATAGCTCATGAACACCATCAATGGCTGGACAGAGTAACAGAGCTTAAGGATCATTTAAAAATGCAGAGGTTAGACATGGAGGAAAATCTTCTTTGGAACCTTCAGAGCTTGGGTCTTAGTTATGCTATTTCAAAAAGTAAAGAAACCTCAACAATTATAGAATTCAAGACTAGAATCGAAAATATAATTAAGGAGCTTAAAGAATCAAATTAATATGTTTATACCTCAGCAAAATATCGGCTTAAAGATGAAAGAAGCATGTGAAAATGTCACTTTAGCAGTTAAAAACTTATCAATAGCTTTACATAAATTGGACCGAAATAGTGCATTTCTTCCAATTGGAAGTAAGTTTCATAGTTGATAATGACTTTTAATTATATTTGTAATATGGAAACAGTAAATAAAACAAAACCTAAAAGGATAATTAATGTCAAAAACTGAATCATATATAAGCTGTTTAGACTGCCAAAGCGATTGGGTGGGTTTTTGCTATATATGTAAAACTAGTGCTTGGCAAATTAGGAGAAAGAAAAAATCGAGTTGCAAAATTGAAATTAATGGTGTAAAATCAGAACATAGGTTTATATGCTCTAAAAGAGTTTATGGGCTAATCAATCAAGGTCATAAGCCAGAATGTGTATGTTGTGAAGCAAAAACACAATTAACTTTTGACCATATACATCCATTATCGAAAGGTGGTATTGATGACGATTCTAACGGGCAAATACTATGCTTAAAGTGTAACTTAGTTAAAGCTGATAATATAATATCAATTAAGGAATTAAAAAGAGTATTACAGCTAAAATCAACACAACTTTAGCTAAAAGTTATTACATTTAATCTTTAGAATTATATAATAGAAAAGAAAACATGAACATTGAATCAACTGAATTTGAAAAATTTAAAAACATTGAATTTTTAGGTGATAAACTTTTAAATGTTATAGTTAGTGATTTGCTAATAGATAAAGGATATACAAGAAATGAAGTAAACAGAAAGCTTCCTTTTTACACAAGTAATGAATATTTAATTAAGGTAGCAGTTAAAATAGATTTAAAAGAGAATGAAAAAGACTTATCGTTTTCTGACAAAAAAATAGCGAATGCATTTGAATATTATATATTTAATTTCTTCAAGAAAGAAGGATATGATAAAGTAAAAAAACTAATTTCTGAAATATTTAGTTTAAATTAATTGCAATACTAATTTTCAATTTATCCTTACACAAATGCACAGAAAACAGTCTGTGTTTTTTTTATTCAAATAAAATTATTTAGAATGATTCTAAATAGTATTATTTTTTATATATTTGTCTAATCTACTAATATCGAGCTTCTTTGAGAGCCAATTATTCATTTACATACATGGGTATTGGATCTCGTTTAGGAAAAACACCGATTGGTCAAGGAATCATTAAGATGCTTGGCGGTCCAACAGCTATAAAGTCTAAAGAAGATTTTAGTGGAACATCAATATCTGGCTCGGTATTATCCGCTGGAACTCCTTCCTGGAGAAACCTTTCTAAATTATCTTATTTACTTGATTGTTACACTGAAAACACAGTTGTTCAATCTATCATTAACATTAAAGCTGAGGCGTTTTCAAATATGCGTTTTAAGGTTAAGGATTTAAAAACAGGTGAAATAGTTCCCCTTGAAGAATATGATAAAGATGGAGGTGTTTTAAGGGAATTAATGCAGCAACCAAACCCTTTACAGTCAACCTATGAATGGCTATTGCAGCGTAAAGTTAATTTTGAAGTTTTTGGAAATGCATATACCTATGCATCAAATCCAATAGGTTATGAGAATAAATTCACCTACAAAGATATAAACGTACTTAATAATCTTCCTTCTTATGGAATTAAACCAGTTTTAACTGGTAAATGGCTGGAAGCAACCACAAAGGATGAAATTATTAAGGAGTATAAACTTGAAGGATTTAGAGGTCAAAACAAAACTCTACCTACTAATTGCGTATTTCATTCCAATACTGTTAATATAAAAATGGATCAGAATTTCACTGAAGGAATTTCTGATTTATTAGCACTTCAAAAACCTATTTCAAATATTGATGCAGCTTATGAAAGTAGAAATGTACTTATTAAGAAAAGAGGAGCATTAGGGATTCTTACTTCTGATAAAAAAGACGATGTAATGGGTTCACTACCATTGAATGAGACTGAAATTGCAGAAGTTCAAAAGTCTTTTGAAAAGTACGGTTTGCTGGAGGATCAACACTCGTTTCTTATTTCACCACAGCCTTTGAAATATCAAAAAACAGTGATGAATGTTAAAGAGCTAATGCTTTTTGAAGAGATTGAATCTAATGCAATTGCGGTTGCAAACGCTAAAGGAGTTCCAGAATTATTAGCTAAATACTACATAAAAGGTGGAACATTTAAAAATTTAGACGCTAGTGAAAAGAGGCTTTATGATTCTACTATTATTCCTGAAACAAATGACTTCATGATTGGCCTAAATAATTTTTTAGGTACAAGAGAATTTGATATTGAGTTACAAGGCTCTTATGATCATTTAAACGTTTTACAAGTTAATAAAAAAGAGGAATCTGAAACGAAGAAAGTAAAACAAGAAACTGCAAAATCACAATTCATGTCTGGACTTACAACCTTTGGCCAATATGCAGTTGCATGTGAGGTAGATCTTGAAGATAAACAACTTGAAAGCAAAAGGATTTGGGATTTAGATGATAATCAACTTCGTGCTATAGGTGTAGCAACAAATACAAAGTCAGATGGAAGCAAATAAGCAAATAAAGGAAGTAAAGGAAAACAACAAAGATAAAATTGATTTCAAAGGATTAAATAAATCAATAAATCAAAAAAACAAAATTCAAGAAAGCAATAGAGTTGTTTTCAAGGACCATTAAAACAGAATATCATGAGAGTAATTATTCCAGAATTCAAAAGTCAAAAAGAGCTTTTTTCTCACATAAAGGAAAATAGAAAGGAGATAATTGCTCAAAAGTGTTCTATGCCAATTAAAAGTGATGACGGTGACAACGAGCCTTTCATTTACGGTTGTTTAGAGATTAGGGCAAATGATAAATCTAAAATTGGCTCAGATGTTAAAAAAACAATTTCAGTAAAAGAAGCATTGAATGATGATGAGGTTGAGGCAGATGTTATAACAAACATGGCTGGTTGGTGTGATTCTTATATGGATGTATTAATTCCTGATTGCTGGGAAAACACAATCAAACACAAAGGAGCCTCAAACAAACAATTAATCTATCACTTAAAAAACCACTGGTCCAATACTGATGCAGTTATTGGTGGAAACGTGAAAATGTCATCAAGATATGTTGATTTATCACAATTCAATATTGAATCAGATTTAAAGCAAGGCCAAGCACTTATTGGTTCTTCTTTAGTGAAGAGAAAGTACGATTCTAAATGTTTTCATCTCTATTGTGATGATGAAATAAAGCAACATAGTATAGGTCT
>MAAC01013458.1_pt1 | contig 22684 bp, 23 predicted proteins | sample 1115981 | NCBI WGS metagenome assembly MAAC01 (sample SAMN04961126, study PRJNA320927) | seawater metagenome | isolation source: sample BD02T64 sea water enriched with oil for 64 days | place: USA:Gulf of Mexico | collected 2013-07-27
TACACGCCGCTCGAAGTTAGCCAAATAGCTCCTCGAGAATGGGCCGTCGCCAAGCGGTAAGGCACCTGGTTTTGATCCAGACATGCGCAGGTTCGAATCCTGCCGGCCCAGCCATCTTAATTCCATACACTATATCTCCCGTTTATTATAAAGGTGCCTCACACGTGTCTAATCTGATCGTATTTAACGGTAACGCTGTTCCTGACTTAGCACACAAGATCACCGAACACCTTCACGTCCCCGCCGGACTCGCTGACGTCAACTCGTTTAGCGACGGAGAGATAGCTGTAGAGATAAATGAAAACGTTCGTGGCGCCGATGTCTTTGTCATCCAATCCACCTGCTCCCCAACCAACGACAACCTTATGGAACTCGTGGTAATGACCGATGCATTACGCCGCGCCTCCGCGGGTCGCATCACCGCCGTTGTCCCTTATTTCGGATATGCACGCCAAGACCGTCGCGTTCGATCTGCCCGCGTCCCTATCAGCGCAAAAGTAGTCGCCGACATGCTAACAACCGTTGGTGTAGACAGGCTGCTCACGGTCGATTTGCACGCCGACCAAATCCAAGGCTTTTTCGATATTCCAGTTGATAACGTCTATGGCTCCCCTGTAATCCTTGAGGATATCATTCGCCAAGATTACGAAGACCTAATGATTGTCTCACCCGATGTTGGCGGCGTTGTTCGCGCCCGCGCCGTGGCCAAACAACTAGACGATGCAGATCTCGCCATTATCGACAAGCGCCGCCAAAAAGCCAACGACTCCCAAGTAATGCATCTCATTGGTGAAGTCAAAGGTCGCACCTGCATATTAGTAGACGATATGGTTGATACTGCCGGCACCCTCTGCAAAGCAGCCGACGCATTAAAAGAGCACGGTGCAAAAAAAGTTATTGCGTACTGCACACACCCTGTATTATCCGGGCCTGCAATCAACAACCTCAATAACTCAAAGATAGACAAGCTTATCGTCACCGATACAATCCCCCTATCAGACGAAGCACTGAACTGTGCCAAAATCCGACAACTCAGCTTAGCGCCAATGCTCGCCGAGGCTGTCCGCAGAATTAACAACGAAGAATCCTTAAGTGCCATGTTCTCCCCCAAAGAGTCATAAGCAATTAAAAACCGAAGATTTGGTCGCAAAATCTTCACAACATACCAATTGGAGACATAACAATGTCAAACGAATTTATATTAAACGCAGAAATGCGAAGTGATTTAGGGAAAGGTTCGAGCCGCCGCCTACGTCGCCTCGAAAACAGAGTACCCTGCGTACTTTACGGTACAGAGAAAGAACCAACATCAATCTCTTTACTAGCCAAAGAACTAACCAAAGTACTTGAGAATGAAGCCTTCTACTCTCACGTACTTACCTTGGTTATTGATGGAAATGAAGAGCAAGTTGTTCTTAAAGACCTTCAGCGCCACCCAGCAAAAGGGCACGCTGTACACGCCGACTTCCTCCGTATCGACACTACGCACAAGATCAACATGCATGTACCTCTACACTTCATTAACGAAGATGTATGTCACGGCGCCAAAATGCAAGGCGGCTCCATTTCACACCAAATGACAGACGTTGAAATATCCTGCCTTGCCAAAGATCTGCCTGAGTACTTCGAAATTGACATGACCGACGTGCAAGCCGGCACAGTTCTTCACCTTTCTGATATTACACTACCTGAAGGCGTTGAAATCCCTGAGCTTGCTCACGGCGACGATCACAACCACCCAATCGTTACCATTATCATCCCTCGTGGCGAAAGTGCTGACGACGATGAAGCAACAGAAGAAGCTCCAGCAGCTGAATAATCGTTAAACGATATACAAATAAAAGGCACCTACATTGAAAGACGGGATTGATCTCATTGTTGGCCTGGGCAACCCCGGCCAACAATACGAAAACACTCGCCACAATGCGGGTGCCTGGTTTGTTGAAAGCATCGCACGCAAATATAATGAACAACTAAAGAACGACCCCAAATATAAAGGGCACACCGGCCGCGTTCGAATCAATGGCCAGGATGTCCGCCTCTTAATCCCCTCCACCTTTATGAATTTAAGCGGCCAATCTGTTGCCCCTCTAGCCAACTTTTTCAAAATCCCCCCCGAAAGAATCCTAGTCGCCCACGATGAACTAGATTTACTTCCCGGCACAGGAAAACTCAAACAAGGCGGTGGCCACGGTGGCCATAACGGGCTAAGAGACATCATTAGCCAATTAGGCAACAACAAAAACTTTGCTCGCTTTCGAATAGGCATAGGCCACCCCGGAAGCAGCGACAAGGTCACCGGCTTCGTTCTTGGAAAGGCACCAAGCAAAGAACAACAGCTAATTGACGACATTATCAATGAAGCGATCAGCGTTTTGCCCGAACTTGTCACCGGCAACGCCAACAAAGCCATGAACCAACTTCACAGCTATAAAAGCAGCTAACCACTCAGGATTATTACCATGGGCATCCAATGCGGCATCGTCGGCCTACCAAACGTCGGAAAATCCACACTTTTTAACGCATTAACAAAAGCAGGCATCGACGCTGCAAACTTCCCATTCTGTACAATTGAACCGAACACCGGCGTGGTAAATGTCCCAGACTCGCGCCAAGACAAGCTTGCGGAAATAGTAAAACCTCAACGCGTATTAGCAACCACCATGGAATTTGTAGACATAGCAGGCCTTGTTGCCGGCGCATCCAAAGGTGAAGGGCTTGGAAACAAATTCCTAGCCAACATAAGAGATACCGACGCTATTGCTCACGTAGTACGCTGCTTTGAAGACGAGAACATCGTTCACGTCGCAAACAAAGTCAACCCTATTGATGACATTGAAGTTATCAACACAGAACTTGCACTGGCGGACCTTGAATCCGTAGAGAAGTCATTACTAAAGTCAACCAAGCTGGCCAGATCAGGTGACAGCGAAGCCCTCAAAAGAAAAGCCATCCTAGAAAAACTACTTCCATTATTAGATGAAGGAAAACCTGCTCGCTCCGCAGGACTTACAGATGAAGAGCTACTCGAGATTAAGTCACTAAACCTACTCACAATCAAACCCACAATGTACATCGCCAACGTAGAAGAAGACGGATTCGAAAACAACCCGCTACTAGAGCTCGTTGAAAACATAGCAAAAGAAGAAGGAGCACAGATTGTCGCCATTTGCGCGAAGATCGAATCTGAAATAGCCGAACTTGAAGACGACGAACGCACTGAATTTATGGAAGACCTTGGCATGGAAGAGCCAGGGCTAGATCGCGTTATTCGAGCGGGATACAACCTCCTCGGCCTTCAAACCTACTTCACCGCCGGAGTACAGGAGGTTCGCGCCTGGACCGTCAAAGTCGGCGCCACAGCGCCACAAGCCGCCGGAGTCATTCACACCGACTTTGAAAAAGGCTTTATTCGAGCAGAGATCACTGCGTACAATGATTTCATCGAACACAACGGCGAACAGGGCGCAAAGGAAGCCGGCAAGTGGAGATTAGAAGGCAAGGACTACGTTGTCGCAGACGGTGACGTGATTCATTTCCGATTTAACGTGTAAGTACTTGACACAGAGGGCAAAGATTGCGAGAATTTGCGCCCTCTAAAGCAGTACCCTACTGCGACAAGAGAACACAGTATCAGCTTTATAATGGCAAGGTAGCTCAGATGGTTAGAGCACATGATTCATAATCATGGGGTCGGCGGTTCAATTCCGCCCCTTGCTACCATATCCTTAGCATCCTTAGCACAACATCCCATATCTATTTTTTATTTTTCCCTCGAACCTTATCACTTCAACACTACCATTCGACCCACCGAGCACTTAAAACAAAAAAGAGCCCGAAAGGCCCCATATTTTAAAATCGTAAAAATAACTGTTTTATCGCAAGAGTCAGCCTACCGCCACCTCATTAAATTGCTCCGACTGCTCTATAATCTGAAGTAACAACGTTTCGCGAGCATCGATCATTTCACGATAAGTGACAATTGTTGAAGCCCGAACAGGATCAAGCTCGACCCGCTCCATACGTGCCAACTGACCCTTAATGCGTTCAATATCCCTCTTCACAAGAGTTTCCAGCTTATCCAAGCTGTATTGCGAAGCAATAGGTTTTTTTCTATCAACAAGTGAATACATCCAACATCCTTTTTAAGCCAATCAGGCTGACACGCCTACACAGCAAGCAACAGTTGCAAATACACTAGTAGCATTGTTAGCGCAGATGCATAATTGATCAAGTAAAAGCCAAGAAAAGCCGTTAAACGCACCAAATTTAATGACAAACGGCCAGATTAGGCTATATTCTAATCAATCTTTGCTCGGTTTTCTACCAGGGCTATAACTAAAACCTGGAAAAGAAGCGACATTACCGCCCTTAACATCGGTAACCTTCCCTACACCTTCTTTCTCAACCTCATCAATCCGAACAATAGAATGCATAGGAATATAAGTACGCTTAACGCCTGTGAACTGAGCCTTTAAGCGCTCTTCAGAAGGATCCACAACTACCTGTGAGCGCTCACCAAACATGAACTCTTCTACCTCAATAAACCCAAACATCTCACTTTGGTATATATGCCGCGCATAAATTTCAAACACTTCATCCTGATTCAAAAAAATTACGCGAAAAATCGGTACTTCACTCATGCTTATTTCACACCCTCAATCAGCCTAACTTAGGCACACCTTTGGCAACATTGCCAAATATTGATTACAGGACAACAACGGGCCAAGTAACAGCCCCTTGCATCCACAAAAACGTATTATAAACGGAAAGTGGCACAAGCAAAAACTTTCGAACCATCACAACCACCTTCAGGGAAATCAGATTAGCTCAAATATTAGACAGATTATCCAAAAACGCGCTAAAACATTCAATCTTAATGACTTTACGCTTGCATAACCCCCCCACAAAAGTAAATAATCCCGCTCAAGAAAACTGCTATTTAATAAAAATTTGTGGTTTTCTAAAAATATAGAGGGGATGAAGCCGTGAGAAACACTAATCGCGGCTTCTTACATTATAAATAATGGCAATTGACCATAACCAAGTTCTGGATAGTTAATCGTTAGGTTAACAAGGAAATCACCATAGGATACCGCCTCATCAAGAATGACTGTGCAGTTCACACTGCCCATCCATACTTGAGGTTTTGTGTGCCTATGTCAACTACCTAACAGGATTTGGCGCATCATTGATGAGGATCAACCGATGTTAAATCGTTTACGCAAGCCTTGCATCGCTTTTGCTGTGCCCAGTTTGTTGCTTGCATCTGGGACTGCATTTGCAGAATACAAGTTCAACCTCCCGGAACCAGTATCGCCTGTCACAAAAGAGGTCTTTGACCTTCATATGCTGACTGCCACTGTAGCGCTAATCATCATGGTACTGGTTACCTTGGTTATTACTTATTCCATCTTTAAATTTCGTAAGTCAAAAGACTACCAAGCCGACCAAGAGTTTCATAATGGATGGTTTGGCACCTGGTCGTGGCTTTTTGTTCCCGCTATCGTTCTCGGTATAGATTTAACCATCGCCGGAAGCGCCAGCTCCACGTTTGATCTTATCGAAGATAAAACACCTGCAGACCTTACTGTAAAAGTCACAGGATCTCAGTGGAAGTGGACCTACGAATATATGGAAGATGATGTCAAAATTGTTAGCAGCCTTCTACCTAAAGAAGAAGCTGGTGACCGTTATCTTCGCATGGTCGACAACCCCCTTTATTTACCCACAGATCGTCGCGTTCGCTTTCTACACACGGCTACCGACGTGCTTCACGCTTGGTGGGTACCAGCCATAGCAGTCAAGAAAGACTCAATTCCAGGCTACATCAACGAAACATGGACCATCATTGAAAAAGAAGGTAATTACCACGGCCAATGCGCAGAAAACTGCGGTACAGGCCATGCTTTTATGCCGATTCAAGTTAACGCCATTTCTGGTGATAAGTTTGACAAATGGATGTCCGAGCAAAAAGCTATCACGCTTGCAAAAGCAGCTGAAGCCGCTTCTGGCAAGGTTTTAACTCTTGATGAGCTTATGGCTAAGGGCGAAGAGCTTTACAACAAAAACTGTAGCGCATGCCACAAAGCTGACGGATCAGGACTACCTCCAGTGTTCCCTCCCCTTAAAGGCAGCGTCATCGCAATAGGCGACATAAGCGAACACTTGGACGTCGTCATCAATGGATCATCCGGCACAGCAATGGCTGCATGGGGTAAGCAGCTCGACGACTTAGAACTTGCTGCAATCATTACCTATGAAAGAAATGCCTGGGATAACAATACTGGCGACGCCGTTCAACCTAGCGATGTTAAAGCCGCGCGATAATTAGAGGAGACCAAATATGAGTACAACAGCCACTCACGATGATCACCACCACGCTCCTCCATCTGGATTTGGGCGCTGGTTATTTAGTACCAACCATAAAGATATTGGTACCATGTACCTTATCTTCTCACTAGTAATGTTATTCCTTGGCGGCGGCATGGCAATGCTTATCCGCGCTGAGCTTTATTTTCCAGGTTTACAGTTCCTAGAACCAGACCTGTTTAACAATATGGTAACCACTCACGCGCTGATTATGGTGTTTGGTGTGGTTATGCCTGCAGCAGCAGGCATGGCAAACTGGATGATCCCGTTACAGATAGGGGCTCCAGATATGGCACTACCAAGACTTAATAACTTAAGTTTTTGGTTACTACCCGCCGCAGCGACACTATTAATCCTATCGATTATTGTTCCGTTCTTTGGCGGTGGCGCACCAGTCAACACCGGCTGGACACTATACCCACCACTATCAGTTCAAGCTGGCATGGGAATGGATTTGCTGATATTCACCCTGCATGTATTGGGTATTTCATCAATTCTTGCCGCTATCAATATTGTTACCACCATATTAAACATGAGAGCTCCAGGGCTTACCATGATGAAGCTTCCTCTTTTTGTTTGGGCCTGGCTCTTTACCGCAATCCTACTAATCATGATAATGCCAGCCCTTGCGGGCGGTGTAACCATGCTTTTGTTTGATCGACACTTTGGCACCAGTTTCTTTGATGCTGCCGGTGGTGGTGACCCTGTTTTGTTCCAGCATTTATTCTGGTTCTTTGGCCACCCCGAAGTATACGTACTACTACTTCCATCCATCGGTGTACTAGGCATCATTGTACCCACCTTTGCTCGTAAGCCTCTATTTGGATACAAGTCTTTGGTATGGGGAATGGGAGTATTACTTCTTCTAGGTATGGTTGTTTGGGCCCACCATCAATACACCATCGGCATGTCCGTTGCTGCCACCAACTACTTTATGATTGGTACCATCCTTATATCGATCCCTGTAGGTTTGATGTTGTTTAACTTCATGTTTACTATGTGGCGTGGTGCAATGACATTTGAAACACCAATGCTCTTTGCCATAGCAATCATCATGATGTTCTCTTTTGCAGGAACAACAGGTGTTATGCTTGCCGTCGTGCCGGCAGATTTACAGTACCATGATACCTACTTTGTTGTTGCTCACTTTCATTACGCGTTAATCCCTGGTGCACTATTTGGCCTCTACGCGGGTGTCTTCTTCTGGCTGCCAAAATGGACGGGGCACATGTACAACGAAACATTGGGCAAGATCTTTTTCTGGTGGACCACCATTGGATTCAATCTCACATTCTTTCCTCAGCATTTCTCAGGCTTAGCTGGAATGCCTAGGCGTATTGTTGATTACAGTGTGCAATTTGTAGAGTTCAATCAAATATCCAGTATCGGAGCCTTTATTTTCGGGCTCTCCCACTTGCTATTTGTTTATATCATTATCCAAACGGTTCGTGGTGGCCCTAAAGCAGGTGACATGCCATGGGAAGGAGCGCAAATAGGCACTCCGGGATTAGAGTGGACACTTTCGTCACCTCCTCCATTCCACAGCTTTGAAACACCTCCAACTGTTAAATAAATCGATACTTTTCTTACTATCGGCACCAGGGTGAACCATCTTTCAATCCTGATGCCGATAGCAAGAGTACGGAGCAGACTATGAACGACAACCAACAAGACGCCGCGCTAAAAAAAGCAAACAGAAACGTCGCATTGCTTTTAGCAGGTCTTGCACTAGCAAGCCTTTGTTTAGCAGCCTACGGCGTTAGCAAGACTCTAGCAGCATAACCTAGGCTCGAATTATGAGTGAATCAGATCAAAATCCGTCACAAGACCAAACAGATACAGCCACCACACGTAAAACAAATAACAAACGAACGGTACTAACGCTTGCTTTAGTCACCGTGCTAATGTTTGGTTTTGCATTTGCTATGGTACCTCTATATCGACTGGTATGCAGTGTCGCTGGCTGGAACAGCATATCAACCAATAGTGCCGAAGCTCTAGCCGCAGTAAAAACGACAACCTCAGACACCGAGGGAACAGTTGAAAATGCAGCGCGGGACATCAAGGTACAGTTTGATGCAACCATTAATGGCAATGTGGCATGGGAATTCAAACCCAATGTACGATCTGTCACTGTAAAACCAGGAGAAAAAACAACAATCAGTTATTACGTCAAGAACCACTCCGACAAAACAGTAGTAACACAATCCATTCCTGGCATTACCCCCTGGCAAGCCACCAAGCACTTTAAGAAAATAGAATGTTTTTGTTTTGAAACACAAACATTGAAGGCAGGCGAAGCGGTGGATATGAAACTACAATTTGTAGTAGACACCGACTTACCGGACGACATCAGTACGATCACGCTATCCTATACCATCATGGACACCAATCGTACCGAGTCACTTAAACCCGATAAAAGCAACCTTCCTTCAGTTGGCTCTCTATAATTACGAGCCCACGAACAAGAACAGAATAAAACAAAAATTAACTGTAATTAAAATAAGGACTAGGGAAACATGACTGCAGCAGCAAGTTCTGAACATTATTATGTACCCGAAGGTAGCAAATGGCCCATTATTGGGGTTATTGGCATATTCCTCACTGTATTGGGTATCGCCCTTTCGGTAAATGACATAACAATTGGCTCTTACATGTCAATTGCTGGATTATTAGTGGTTGGCTATTTATTTTTTGGCTGGTTTGGCGAAGTTATCGACGAAAGCATGTCAGGAAAATACAGCACTCAAGTAGACGCCTCATTCCGCCAAGGCATGATTTGGTTTATTACGTCTGAAGTATTCTTCTTTGTTGCGCTGTTTGGCTCGCTTTATTATATCCGTGCCATATCTTTACCTTGGCTCGGCGGAGAAGGTCACCTGGGGAGCTCAAACTTGTTGTGGGAGGGTTTTACCGCAGCCTGGCCGCTAATTTCCACTCCTGACGCTGGCGCTCAATATACGCAAGTAAAAGAAGCAATGGGAGCAGGTGGCATTCCGCTATATAACACCGTCATTCTGCTTTCCAGCGGAGTAACGCTCACCTGGGCACACCACGCGCTAAAAAAAGGTCATCAAAAGCAATTGCTCGCCGGCCTAGGAGTCACCATTACACTAGGCTTGATATTTTTTGGCTTTCAAGCCTACGAGTACTATCACGCATACAACGCAATGGGGCTCACACTTAACTCCGGTATTTATGGCTCAACCTTTTATATGTTAACAGGCTTCCACGGCATGCATGTCACCATCGGTACCATAATGCTAATGGTGATATTTGTACGTAGCGCCAAGGGCCATTTTAGTAACGAGAAACATTTTGCATTTGAGGCTGTTGCTTGGTACTGGCACTTTGTTGATGTGGTTTGGTTAGGTTTGTACTTCTTTGTCTACTGGTTATGATATTGCAACGATAGCAATGTCGTAGCGTATAGTAGCGCAATAAAAAGGGGCATGTTCAACATGCCCCTTTTTATTGCGCTCTTAATACCTCACGTATCACCGAATCTAAAAACGATTAGGGGTTATTAAACCAAAATAATATCCGCCAATTAACAGAATAAGCAATGATATTGATAATGATATCCTAACGGTTAACGCCGTTAATACTCGAGTATCGTTGTCTCCATCTTTCCCTAAAAACACAGCACCAGCACCTAAACTAATAAGCACCAATATCAAGTTAATCACTACGATTATTTTATAAAAGGTCATACAAATCTCTATATAAATGTTATCTTACGGGCTCTTTTTTCGATGAAAAAAACACCTACGCGCCCTAACCAAAGAATGCAGCGTAACAAAAATAATGCCTGAGTCCAAACCATGCCATACACATTTAAGCCCACATTTTTTCTAACTGTATTTTGCTTAATATTGTTTGGTGTTTTTTTGAGCCTTGGTATTTGGCAAGTTAATCGGGCTGAAGAAAAAGAACAACAACAACATGAAATAAAGAAACGCACTGAACAGCCCCCTGTCTCATTGAATCAAACGCCATCACCCGATGCTCTTCCCTATACTAAAGCAACGGCAACAGGAAAATATCGAGAATCCGAACAGTTTTTATTAGACAACATCATACAAAGTGGCAAACCTGGGTTTTACGTCATCACTCCGTTTGAAATAGCGGGTACTGATGACGTGATTTTAGTGAACCGGGGCTGGATAGCACAAAAGAGGCCACGGCTTGATTTACCCGAAGCAGTGATAGATTTAAGTAACCAAACATTACATGGCACCTTAGCAAAGCCACGTTCAAAGCCTGTTATTTTAGGCAACATCGACAGTCCAGTTTCTGATACCCCGCCTCTTTGGTATTACATGGACACAAAGCATTTCGAAAAAACAGTAGGTTACAACATACTACCTCTAGTACTTAGGCTTGCATCAAGCTCCAGCACAAACGCTAACACTCCCCTCGACTCATCACTCATCAAGCAATGGCCACAGTTTGAAGCCAAAACAGGCATGCACATTGGTTATGCAATACAGTGGTTTGTTTTTGCATTGTTTGTTTTAATAGCGTTCTTTGGAACAAGCGTCAAAAAGAATAAAACAGGATCAGAGCATGACTGACATTCCCGCACAGCACCAAGATACAAAAAAGACCAATCTGTATACAGGTTATAGACGATTTGTAAACCCATTTTTTGCCATGGTGCTTTTATTCGGTTTACCCTATGTTATTTCCTGGTATTTCATATACAGCGGTGACTCTGCTTCCTTTGAAAAACCCAACAACCACGGTGAACTGGTTTCTCCTGTTATAGCATTGGGCAAATTTTCATTAGAGCAAAAAGACGGCTCTTTTCTAACAGAGACTGATGTTGCTGGCAGCTGGTCACTTATCACTGTCACATCTGCGTGTGAAAAACCTTGCCAAGAAACACTTTTCAGCATCCGTCAAAACAGGAAATCAATGGGTGTTAACCGAAAAGTCATCAAGCCAATCATTTTGTTAGAAACCCCCGACGCCTTAAGCGGTTTAACTGTTGATTTGAGCAAAGAATTTCCGCAACTTGCTATTATTACGCAACAAAACGAAGCAACACAACGCATCAAAAAAGCATTCGCGAGTGTTACCCCTGTTATCGAAAACAGTATTTTCATGGTAGATCCATATGGCAACCTCATGATGGTTTACCCCGCAGGTAGCGACCAGAAAAAAGGTGTCTTAAAGGACCTACAACGATTACTTAAAGTTAACAAGCCAGATATTTAACCTCCAGAAGCATTAAAAGGATTATGGATAAAACGTTCTTAAGAATTTCATTTGTTGCCACTTTGCTTGCACTCTTTGTTATCGTGCTTGGGGCTTATGTTCGGCTATCCGATGCTGGTCTTGGCTGCCCCGATTGGCCCGGCTGTTACGGAAAACTACTTGCCCCCACAGCAGAAACTGACGTTGCAGCTGCCAACCAAGCATTCCCTGGGCAGCCTGTTGAATCTCCGAAAGCCTGGAAAGAAATGATCCACCGTTACTTTGCCAGCACACTAGGATTATTCATTCTTGTTCTTGCGGGTATGGCCTGGAAACAACGAAAAGCACCGGGCCAACAAGTTAAACTCCCCTTATTTCTTGTAGTGCTGGTTGGCTTTCAGGGCGCATTAGGTATGTGGACCGTGACGTTGTTACTTAAACCCGCCATTGTAACGCTGCACCTTTTGGGCGGCATGCTAACATTGGCGCTGCTATGGTGGTCAATGCTGACGCATTGGCAAAACAAAATACATCGAGATAAAGGCGATACTCGTTTAGGTGTATCCCCGACGCTAAAACGCTGGGCATTGCTTGCATTAATTGTAGTGTATTGTCAGATTGCTTTAGGTGGCTGGACGAGCACAAACTATGTGGCGCTGCATTGCTGGGATTTACCAACTTGTCAGGGGCAATGGTTACCACCAACTGATTTTAAAGAAGGTTTTACGCTGTGGCGTGAGGTTGGCGTGAATTACGAAGGCGGCGTACTTTCTAGAGAGGCAGGCACTGCGGTGCATTTGACACACCGTATTGGTGCAGTCATTACATTTTTGGTTGTTGGTGGTTTATCGTTAGCACTATTATTTTCGGGCTCATGGCCGGGAAGACGTTTTGGTGCGCTGATAGCGCTCGCTCTTTGTATTCAAATCACCTTAGGGCTCCTAAACATTATTTTAGTATTACCGGTAGCGATTGCAGTTGCTCACAACGGGGGGGCAGCAATCCTCTTGCTTTCTTTAGTGACTGTTAACCGGAGAATAAAAAGCCATCAATCACTAACCGAAGTAACACGTGCTACCAAAGCCGACTACTCTCCCGAAGCACTACCGAATTAACGAAACACACAACTGTTCATTGAGCAGCCAACAAAAAACATAACAATTATAAAATCGACTCCACGGAAAATAGAGAGACAATGAACAATCCTACATTAACAGAAGAAGTCAGTTTAACCTGGCGCCATTACCTGGAACTCTGCAAGCCAAAAGTGGTTTTGTTGATTGTATTCACCGCCATTGTTGGCATGTTACTTTCTACACCTGGCATGATTCCATTAGATATTTTGTTTTTTGGTTCCCTGGGTATTGGGCTTGCTGCGGCATCCGGTGCCGCAGTTAATCATTGGGTGGATCAGAAAATTGATGCCGCGATGGAACGAACTAAGGGTCGCCCTCTACCTACTGGTGGTTTGTCTTCCCGTTCAGCCATTACGTTTGCATTGTCGCTGACGATCATTTCAATGGTTATTTTGCTCATCACTACAAACGTGCTTACCGCCATTCTAACGTTTATCTGTGTTATTGGTTATGCCGTTATTTACACAATGTTCCTAAAGCGATCTACGCCACACAATATTGTTTGGGGTGGTGCTGCCGGTGCTGCCCCTCCCATCCTAGGTTGGACTGCGGTTACAGGTGAAGTTAATACTGAAGCATTGTTACTCTTCCTTATTATCTTTATTTGGACTCCTCCTCATTTTTGGGCGCTTGCAATACGTCGTAGAGATGATTATGCAAAAGTGGATGTACCGATGCTTCCCGTTACCCACGGCATTCCTTTTACCAAAATACAAGTGTTGCTTTATACGGTGATGCTACTGGCAGTGACGCTAATTCCTTTTGCCATTAACATGTCAGGGCTTATTTACTTAGCAGGGGCTGTCGCACTGGGCGTTGGCTTTATCTATCACGCGTTTAGGTTGTATCGAAGTGAAGGTGACGAGCATGCGATGAAGACCTTTGCGTATTCCATTTTTTACCTCACCGCATTGTTTGGCTTTTTGCTGGTAGATCATTACTTACGCATAGGTTTTAGAGCGATAGCTTAACGTTTCAGCACTCAAACAGAACAGAACTAAAAAAGCCGCTCAATACATTACATTGAGCGGCTTTTTTAGTTCTGTTCTTAAACAACAATATTAGTTGAGCCTACTTTCCTAGCGTTGCTTTTCTCGCCACGCCTTGATGATAACGATCAAAAATAACAACCCACCAATCGTGGAAATCAAACCTCCTAGCCCCATCATCCCCATCCCCAGCACCTCCGGCAAACGATCTAAACCTTGAGCGGCGCCTGCGGTTTTTCTCTGTACGCCGTAACCACCAGACCATGCAAGACCAAGGATATGCATTAATTGACCACCACCATAAACATAAGGCTGTATTTTTGCCAAACGCACATTCGGTTGACCTAATCCCAATTTCGGCATTAGCAAATACGCTACCCCCATAAATGATAACGTCACCCCCACAATAGACCCGTGATAATGGGCGGGAATAACAACGTTCACACCTTCAATTAAAAATCCAATGATACCGCCAGCTGAAAAAAGAATAAATGACGCAATCAATGCTGATTTCATTGGCTTCACCTCATCTGCAGCTCTTGGCATGATGATTAACTGCCAAATTGCAACAACACCTAGCGGCAAGCACGCTAGCCCGCCATACTGCATTAATTTAGTAAATCCTATGCGGTGAGACACCGATTCAACAGGTGCATTTAGGTATATCCAAGGCACTAAAACAATGGGTAATATTGTCAACACACACAAACCTGCCAGCCACATCGGTTTCTGTGTGAATTTGGCGCCACACACTTGCGCCAACCAAACCCAGGCAACCAGTAACAATAAAGTGTGTGTGAACTGCAAGGTGTGTCCCGCTCCCCAAAACAACACTTCAAAGTACAGTTCCCCTGAATGCGTGTCGGGGATTGCTTTATAACTCCATAACAAGGCAACAATACTTAACAGCGTTGGTATCGCCGCAATATAACTGGCAAATGCGAGCGTACTTTTACCATCACGAGGAATAGCAGGCAGATAAATCAAGCGCCCTGTTAACAACAACATCACCCCCAAACCAAACACACATAACGCGCCGTAATATACTGGGTGCTGTAACACCGGCACATAGTTATTCATTAACGGGTCGCCCACACCAAAAAACGGGCTGGATACCATAGTCAACGTTCCTACAACTGCCAATAGCCAAGCTATCTGATCGACAAAGCCTCCACTACGTGGATTGCTGACGGTCCAAAATACCCCTGCCATGGATAAAAACCAAATCAACACCGACAAGTCGACATGTACAACCAGCGCCACATGGAAAAAATCAATCCAAGGAATGATACTTTGTATTCCTGGAGTTCGAGATAACACAAGTAAAAGCGAAAACACCCCAGCCGCTAGCAACGACGCCACAGCTAAGCCCAACCATTTTATTGCGATCTTTTTCTGCGCTTCAGACTCAATATTTAATACAAAAGCATTCAAGTCATTCTTCCCCATTACAATTTCTTCTTAGTTATCCATTTATTGTGAATCATACTGGATGCACATATAGACCAGCAATGCCCACAGTTAAAGAAAGCTTCCAAAAAAAACGATAAATAAATACAATGGCTCTCGCAGAAGGCGCTGAGGTAATGGAATCAACGGCCCCTGTTAATGGGATTGACTAAAATCTGGGGATTTTTTATGTTTGCTTCAAAATATCCAACACTTAAACCAAGCCTGGTTTCATTTGCAGGTATGCTTATTGCCTTATCTGTTAATTTTGCTCACGCAGCAGATGCATTTAAAAGCATTTGTGCAGCAGGAGAGGAGGTACGGCAAAATCAAACTCTCACAAAAACTGCGAACAGAACCCTGACATCTGACGAGCTTCTACAACTATGTGCTAACGCAGACACTACAACAACCAATCCTGAAGAAGTTGCGGCTCAATTCACATCCGTTAAACAACAAATTGCCGCTCAAAAAGGCAATATCTTCAAACGCTTTAAAGCGTTACGAACTGGCAACACTGGCGTTAGCGTTGCAGGCCTAACCTACTCTATCAAAGGCGATGAATTCTCCGGTGAATGGCTACACGCAATCGCAGATAGCATTGGTGGCACGGCAGGTGAAGGTGCCCCTATAAGCAAATGGGGATTTTTTGCCAGCGGCTCTTTAACCGATGGCGAGCGAGACGGTTCGAATTTAGAGCGTGGCTATGAGAATGATGCCCGTACCGCAACCATTGGTGCCGACTATCGCTTTAGCAGAAACCTTATCGGTGGTATCGCCCACGGTATTAACCAAAGTTCATTAGAGTTTGATGGCAACGGTGATGGCATGGACAATGACATGTCCAACATTATTATTTACGGTACTTGGTACAAAGAAGCCTTCAATGTCGACGTTTTAATTGGTTCTGCTGAAGGTGAAATAGAAACAACAAGGCAGGTTACAGTAAGTTCTATATCTAACACCATCGGCGGGAAAACAGATACTCAACAAACATTCATCAGCATTGCTAGCGGTTATAGTTTTAATAATAACGCCCTTTCTTACGGCCCTTATGCCAGCTTTGATTACATCACTGGTGAAATTGACGCCTACGAAGAACGCGGCACCGTAGGTCTTGAAGTTAGCGTTGATGAACAAGACGTCGATTCTAAAGTATTCACCATGGGCGGCCAGGTATCTTATGCTATTAGCACTGACTGGGGCGTTGTTGTACCTCACGCTCGTGCCGAATGGAAAAAAGAACTAGATGATGATCGTGACATCATCACAGGGCGATTTTCAAGTATCGCGGGCTCAACGTTCTCTATTGAAGCCGACGATTTCGACGATAACTGGATCCGCGCAGCGGTGGGTGTATCTGCCACATTCCGTTACGGCTTATCTGCTTATATCGATTACGACAGCATCCTTGCTTATGAAGACACATCATTAACCACGCTATCTTACGGCGGTCGCTGGGAAGCTTCGTTTTAACAAACAGTCTTATCAACATTCTAATCAAGCCCTAAGCAAATAAGCCATAAAAAAGCCAACGCTCTCTTCACGAGACGTTGGCTTTTTTATGGCTTTTCTACATCGGTTATATCAACCTCAGGCTTTAGAAAAACTTCAACTAACTCCTAAGCCTATGATTTTTAGGGCAACTATTAGGCAGGTGGAGCCTCCTACTATATTTCTGCTTGCAAGCTTAGCAATCAGGCGCTATTCCCAATAGATAGAGTTTGAAATCCTCCCCACTACCATCCCCTGAATGCGAAGTAACCAGTATGCAAATCAACCTATTAAACGCCAACGAAGACGAAACCAAAGAATTCCTATATTACTCAAAAGATGGAGTTTACCTTGGGCGCAGCGAGGGCCTCGTACCCGATCAGCTGCTCTTTGATCAGTCACATTATGTTTTCGACAGTAATAGCGATATTGTTAAGAACTTAGATATATTGGGGGCATTACGAAAGCGCTTGATAGGTTTGCGAAAAACATTAATTGCAGTGCCTATCAAAGATATGGGCAAAATCCTGAAGATAAATCAGCAAATCGCAGAGCTAGAGCACAAAATTGAACATCTTGAAAAAAGCGTTAGTTTGTCTCAAGCAAGCTAACGCCTCAAAACAATAATCTCTTAGCTGTCATTTCTGAACTTCATTTCTGCCCCCCTAGATCTCCACTTCTACAACGCTACTCAAATCAAGAACAGCCAAGCAGAAGTGAACACCCAATAGTTTTAACGCCAAATGCTCTTGCCAGTGACGCACCATTTTAGGGTTACACCAACTCAGCATATCGCGCCAAATGAAAGTCAACATTGCCAAACAATGCATCTATACACGTCAGGCGTTTGAAGTAATAACCTACGCTTAACTCGTCCGTCATCCCCATACCGCCATGTAACTGAATCGCCTCCTGGCCCACCTGGCGCCCAGATTTACCTATCTGCACTTTAAGTCCAGATACGGACTTATTGGACTCCTTTGGATTCTCAACATAATGTAACACCGCCATCAAAAGTACAGATCTGGACTGTTCGCATTGCATAAATACATCAACCAAACGATGCTGTAATACCTGGAATTTTCCAATAGGTACACCAAACTGTTTGCGTGTCTTGGTGTATTCCAACGTTGCCTGATACAACAAATCCATTAAACCAACCGCTTCAGCCCCCACAGCAAGAGTCGCTTCATTCATTACAACCTGCAAACTCTCTAAGGCATTACCTAAGCCAGCCTCTCCCCCTCCAACTACGGACGAGCCTGACACCTGAACATTATCAAAAATAATATTCGCAGCTCGATAACCATCTACCGTAGCATAGCCAGATAAAGTAACACCCGACGTATTTGGGTCTACTAAAAATACCGTTAGCCCATGTTCATCACCGGCATTCCCCCTGGTTCTCGCCACTACCAACAACTGATCAGCTGTCTGGGCACTCAACACCAATACCTTTTCACCGTTCAATACAAAGCCACCGTCTCGAGGTTTCGCCTCCATAGCTATCGCGGCTAATTGCTGCCTAATACCGACTTCACTGTACGCCAACGCCAGCTTCATTTGACCGCCACAAACAGCAGGTATCACCTCTCGCTTTTGTTGCTCAGTACCCAGCATTTCAACCAATCTGCCACCGAGGATGACGGTTGATAACCACGGTTCAACCATCAAACCTTTACCGAGTTCCTCCAGCAGTACCATAATATCCTCAAGGGACCCGCCGAGCCCATCATACTTTTCGCTGAAAGGGATACATAACCAACCCAGCTCAACCATTTGAGTCCATTGCTTATCGCAATACCCCAAAGGGCTACGCATTTGCTCTCGACGCCGTTCAAATTGACACTCTTTTTTGACAAAACGTGCAGCGCTATCCTTTAACATACGCTGCTCTTCTGATAATGAAAAATCCATGCTTACCTCCAGTGCTCTCGCTTTTTATTACAAGCCCAAAACCATTTTTGCGATAATGCCGCGCTGCACTTCATTCGAACCACCGTAAATTGACGTCGCTCGCGCGTTCAAATATTTAGGCATAACGGTTTGAGCATATTCAGGTACTACCGAAACGCGGGTTGATCCTGGCTCTATAGCTTCCACCTGCAAAGGCAAAGCGAACTCACCCACCGCCTCAAGGGCCAATTCAGTAATCGCCTGAGTTATTTCGGTACCTCTGATTTTTGTCATAGAAGCTTCAGGGCCAGGGTTTTGTCCGTTAGTTAGTGCCGATTTAATCCTGTTCTCCGTAAACTCCAAAGCCGATATTTCTATTTCTAATTCGCAATATTTGCGTTTAAAGAACGGGTTTTCCCACACCGATGACCCCGCAGCATCAATCTGCTCAGCTATGCTGCGAACCCCTGCGAGTTGGAAATGTAGAGCGGGCGCATACTCCTGCCCTCCGCGCTCGAACATCAACAAGTACTTAGCAACACTCCAGCCATCGTTTTCCTTTCCAATACGATTCGCTTTTGGTACCCGTACATTGTCGAAAAACACAGTATTTTGCTCATGCACCTGATCCAACCCAATAATTGGCTCTACCGTTATCCCTGGGGTATCCATATCCAATAACAAAAAGGTAATACCCGCTTGAGCTTTCCCTTCTCTAGATGTTCTCACCAAACAAAACATCTTGTTGGCGTACTGGGCGTAAGTCGTCCATATTTTTGTGCCATTAACGATATAATCATCACCATCAGACTCTGCAAAGGTTTGCAGCGATGCTAAATCTGATCCAGCCCCTGGCTCAGAATACCCCTGACACCAAAAGTCTTCCCCTGATAATATTTTGGGCAAATATTCTGCTTTTTGCTCTTCCGTGCCATAACCAATAATGCAAGGCCCACACATCAACAACGACATAGGGATCAGTGGCGGCGCATTTGCCGTTAAACACTCCTGAGAAAAAATAGATCGCTCAACAATATCCCACCCCGTGCCGCCAAATGGCTCTGGCCAGTGAGGGGCAGCCCAGCCTTTCTTATGTAATATTTTTTGCCAAGCCATCGCCCTTTTGGGCTCAGCAAAAACACTTGTCGCCAAACGCCCGGCCTCTTGAATATCCTCCGTGAGATTTTCACGAATAAATGTCTGAATGTTCTTTCGAAACTCGTGATATTTTGACCCAATTGTTAAATCCATACTTTCCTCACTTTTCTCATTTACCCCTGGCAATGACCAGGCAGTCAAATTCCAGGCAAAAAAAACCCTGGTAAACCTATCATTTCACCAGGGTTTATCTTGCTATCGTCACTAACCCCGTTGAATCGATTTAATTAATCGCCCAAATGTTTTCGCAAGCTCTTTTGCAGCAGCCTCATCTTTCGCAACACGAATCCAGCTAATGCCATCTACAGGGCTTAAGACCGAACAGCTATCCTTCGCTTTACTACATCGGTATTCCACTATGGGGCTCACCCCAAACGCATTTAACCGACTAACATTAATGGATGATGCAGCTTTATTCTTGCCTACTTTTACGTCTTTCTTGGTAGTAAGAATATCTCCCGAAGAAGAGACTGACACAGAATATAGCAGGTGATCAGCGATACTCGTGTTCTTAACTTTACCTTCTATAAATACAAACGACCGCAATAGACCGTTGATATGCGAAACTAATGACGCTGTAAGGCTCTCCCCCAGGTAGAGCGCATTCACCTTAGCGTCAAATTCATTTCCCGGCTTAGACTCGGACAAGCTCACCTTCTCCTCCCACTGCTTAGCAAACTCCCGCGTTTTTTCTTTTGTCGCAACCAGGGCCTTATTATCTTCAAGCTGTGTTTCAATGTCGGTCAACATCAACAACGCTGACTCATAATACTCAGATGTTTTTTCGCTATTCTCGACGTATCGCTCAATACGTGTTTTGGCTTCGCTGTATTGCCCCTCATGAAACAACACCTGACCCAGCAACCAGTGAAACTCATTGCTGGGCTTAATCCCTAAAGGTTCAACTCGATCAAGATAGGTTCGAGCTGCGGAAAAGTCTTTTACCGCTATCTTACTTTTTCCTGCCAACACAAGGCGATCGGCTTCTATATCGGGAGCTAGCGCCCAAACACTTGAACTCATCACACTCAAATTGAAACTTAGTATGACACTCAAAATAGTACTAAAAAGCAGTTGTTTCATAGTTAGATTTACCTTCGTAGGCTATCACAACAAGAAGTGATACAAAGTGGCTATAAACGACATCACCACTGACACATTCATTCATTTATCAGGATTAAGACCTGAGTTAAGCCCTCTCTAATTATTAATATAGGGGCCTGTCGATTCACAATAACAAAAAAGCCGGGCTTAGCCCGGCTTTTTATTTAAAAACATCTACACATTCAACATTTTACTTGGTTCCAGATGACGACTCCGACTTAAAGCTAAAGTAATTGGTTAAACCATTCACCAAATTGTGCAAGTCTTCTGGCGCATCAACAATCTTAAAACCCGTATCAAAGCTGTCAGGGCTTACATCTGGTCGACACCAACAGCTGAGTGCATCAAAATCGATATGTTTAGCGCCATTAACCTCGCGAGGCAGCTTTACCCGAAACTCAAACACGCTATGCGTTAACAATGGGATATTGCTTACTAGCCGCAAACCTTCCGACGAGAGATTAACAATATAGCCAATCGGCTTTCCCGTCTTACGGTTGTAGACCTGTAAGTAAGACTTCAATTGCTGGCGTTTGATCAGTCGTTTTTCTTTGATTTTCTTATCCATATATAAGTAAGAGTTAAGCTTCAGTAATGAGAGTTTATAGTTCTACGACAACGAACATCTATAACATGTTCCTATGAGGTAAGTTTAGCTGCAGATGGCCGTTCCTCAACGTAAACCGTTCATCTAGTGGTCTTTTTTTCAAATCAACCCGAATTTTGTTAGGAACATTGACATGTTGCTGTGCTAAGCTGTTGATATTGGGTCAAATGCACTTTAAAAATTGGAACCTTTTGGCTTTTTCGCTACTCTTAGAAGGGCGCACAACCACCAAACACCACCACGCTCAGGGCCCGGCCTTTAATGACGTTTTTGCGACCTATTAACAAACACTTATTTACAAGGGCAGACGTAATGTTATTGTTCTTGATGGCGGTATTTTTAAACTCCATGTTTTTAAAACCTGCAATAGCATCAACAGGGCAAATAATAAGCACTCCCCTTCCGCTAAATCAATTAACACCAACGATTACTACTAACGCAATCCTACAATCCGAAAGAAAGCTCTTTATTGAAGCAAGAAAACGGTTATCTAGAGGAGACCTGAACGGTTACCGAGCCTTATCTGCAAAACTTACCGATTACCCTCTCTACCCCTATCTAGAATTTTTTAAACACAAACGATATATAAGCAAGCTGTCGCTCGATGATATCGAAAGCTTTAGCCAGAACAACGCTGACTCCCCTATTTCATACCGGCTTTATAATGCCTGGCTAGCATCACTGGCCAAAAGCAAGCGCTGGAGAGATTACGTCGCCACCTATGAAAGTAATGGCAACTCAAAATACGATTGCTATTACTATTGGGCGATGTTTAAAGAAGGTTATACAAAAAAAGCGTTTCTTGGCGCCGAGAAACTGTGGCTTGTTGGGAAATCTCAAGAAAAAGCATGTGATCCCCTGTTTGAAGTCTGGAAAAAAACCGATGCATTTGACGAGGACATTGCTTGGCGCCGCACTCAATTAGCCATGCAAAACCGGAAACTACAGTTAGCAAAATACTTGGAGCGGTTTCTTAGCGAACCCGAAAAATCACTTTCCAAAGAATGGAGGAAGCTATATCGCGCCCCTAAACGATTAGCAAAAATAACGCGCTATCAACAATGGGGCAACCATGCAAAACCGCTCCTTATTTCTGGATTCAAGCGCTTAATTCGGAAAGAAATGGGGCTTGCAATAAACTTATGGCCCCAGTACGAGCGCTCCTTTGATTTCACTGATAAAGAAAGCGCAGAAGTTTATCAGTATTTTGCAAAAATATTGGCACTACGCTTTGATGATAAAGCGGAATATTGGCTCAACCAGGCGTTAGTTTTACC
>MAAC01012015.1_pt1 | contig 22672 bp, 22 predicted proteins | sample 1115981 | NCBI WGS metagenome assembly MAAC01 (sample SAMN04961126, study PRJNA320927) | seawater metagenome | isolation source: sample BD02T64 sea water enriched with oil for 64 days | place: USA:Gulf of Mexico | collected 2013-07-27
ACTGGCCATAAACGTGTTCCTGAACCACCAGCTAATATAATGGGATAAATCATAAATAACTCCTACAGTATCGCAAATAAAACTCACAAGTCATTGAGGATATGCATAAGGTATTCCAAGATATTTTTATCATATAAAACAACAAACTAGACAAACACCAACCGTTTTAAATGAAATTTACACTCTCAATATTGAAATAGTTGCAAAAGAAGATGCAGATTGCTAAATAGGTTTTCATTCACTAACAATCAATGTGATAAATAGCGGATTAGTTAACCATAGATTTAATCCCATTTTTGCACCAATTTAGTTCATCAGCCCTGCTTTAGCACAAAAGCGTCATCACCAAAAAACCTAAACAACTGATTAATATGATTAATATTTACGGATCGATTATTGCAAATTTAAAACAAAATGCACTATCGAATCTAATTTGGAATACCATATGTTGTTTGGGCGCAAAAATAGAAAGCCTATCTCTATTCCTAGCAAAAAAGTAGCAGAGTGGAAATATAGCACCTGTAATTATTGCTCAACTGGCTGTTCAATCGAAATTGGCTTGGATGAAAACAAAAAATTGGTCACTTCACGTGGACACGCTGGCGCAGACGTCAATCGTGGCAAACTTTGCATTAAGGGTATATTAGAGCACGAATTATTTGAAAGCCCCGGCCGTGGTACCGAGCCACTAATTAGAAATAAACATTATGATAAATTTGAGAAAACCACATGGCACAACGCTTTAGACACAACCGCAGACCAAATAAAAAAAATACAAAGCAAATACGGACGCGACGCGTTCGCCATTATCTCAACCGGGCAGCTGCTGACTGAAGAATTTTATACCTTAGGTAAGCTTGCACGTGGCTGTATTGGTACCAATAACTACGACGGTAATACCACCCTTTGCATGGCGTCAGCAGTAAGTGGTTATAAACGCAGTTTTGGCTCAGATGGCCCTCCCGGTTGTTATGATGATTTTGAACATACCCATTGTTTTATGGCGTTTGGCTCAAACTTGCCTGAGCAACATCCAATTATTTATTGGCGTTTAAAAGAAGCCTTAGAAAAACGAAAATTCCCCCTTATTGTTGTTGATCCCCGAGTGACCATGTTGGCGCAATTTGCGGATATTCATTTACCTATTACGCCGGGTACAGACTGTGTACTCATTAATGCGATGATGCATGTCATCATCAATGAGGGATTACAAGATCAAGCCTACATTGACGCACATACCCAAGGTTTTGACGAAGTTAAAGCCTTAGTTCAAGATTACGATCCTAAGTCTGCCCAACACATTTGTGGCATTGACGAAGACAAGATCCGCACGGTTGCTCGCCTTTATGCAAAAGCCCCAGCGGCAATGAGTATTTGGACTATGGGCATCAACCAGTCCACTCATGGTTCAGACGGTGTTGCTAACATCAACAATTTGAATTTGATCACTGGCAATATCGGTAAGCCCGGTGGTACTTCACTTTCTATTACCGGTCAATGTAATGCGATGGGCACACGTGAGTGGTCATCATGCTCAGGATTACCCGGTTATCGTTATTTAGAAAACGAATCAGATCGTCAAGAGATTGCTGATTTTTGGGGCATAGACCCTGAATTTTTTCCGAAGAAACGTGGCCTTGCTGAAACAGATATATTCCCTGCAATTGAAACGGGTGAAATTAAAGGCTTGTGGATCATCGCCACCAACCCAATGACTTCGATGCCAGATACCGGACGTATCCGTAAAGCGCTAGAAAAACTTGATTTTTTAGTGGTGCAAGACGTCTATGAAGATGTCGAAATGAATCAATACTCTCATGTTTATTTTCCTGCCTCGGTATGGGCTGAAAAACAAGGTTGCCATACCAATACCGAACGCCGGGTTAATTTAATTGATAATGCCTTCCCGCCATTTGCAAACTCCAAACCAGATTTTTGGATTTTTAATCAAATGGCAAAACGCTTTGATAATGGCAATATCATTCATTTTCCTGATGAACCAGAGCAAGCATTTAATGAAATGAAAACCTTGTCTAAAGGTAAAGATCGTATCTTGGATATTTCCGGCATGAGTTACGAAAAAATCATTAAAGCACGTGGTATTCAATGGCCGTATCGAGAGCAAGCCGATGATGATAACGGTGAAGAAACGTTAAAAGGTGATCCTCGCTTATATACTGACGGGAAATTTCAGACTAAATCAGGTAAAGCAAATTTACTGCCGATCAGCTTTTATAATAACAATGAACAACCCTGCCAAGCCTACCCTTTTTGGTTAAACAGTGGTCGGGTAGTTGAGCATTTTCATACTCGCACCCGTACCGGTAAAATTGGCAACTGTAATAAATTTAGCCCAACCCCTTATATGGAAATGAACCCTGATGCCGCTGCTGAATTGGGCGTAATACACCAAAGTTATGTGCGATTAACCTCTCGCAGAGGAGACGCGGTAGTGATGGTGCAACTCACCCAAAGAGTGCCACGAAATATGGTGTTTATTCCTTTTCATTTTCATGATTGTGTTAACCGTTTAACCCTAGGTTTATTAGACCCTCATTCTCGTCAACCAGCATTTAAACAATGCTCGGTACGTATTGAGCCTGTAGATCAAAAAGAAGCCGCGCAACTAAACGTTGAACGTAGAGAATATTAAAGGCTTAGAAGGTACTTATTGATGAATCAAATATTAAAAAATAAACCTAAAGTAGATACAGTTGTCGAAAGTTTTGATCCGGCCACTATGTCAGTGGCATCTGCTGTCGAACAATCTCCAGAACAAGCTGGCCGATCTAATCATTGGGAAGTACGCACCCAAGAGCAAGATTATGCTTTTTTGCCCACTCATGATGACAAAAGTGAAATTAAAGATGAAAACCGCTACGGGCAACTCATTGATTGTGTAGATTTATCGGGTTTGCCAACTGAACGTTCAATGTTCATCAATGAAAACCCCGAAGTTGGTACAAATCCTAATCGTAATAAACAGCATGGTTTTTTCTTTACCGCTGATAACTGTATCGGTTGTCATGCTTGTGAAGCCGCCTGTTCAGAAAAAAATGACAACCCTGCTCATTTAGCGTTTCGTTCGGTAGGATATGTCGAAGGTGGCTCTTATCCTGATTACAAACGCATGAACATTTCCATGGCCTGTAATCATTGTGATGATCCTGTTTGTTTAAAAGGTTGTCCTACAAAAGCCTATACCAAACATGCCGAATATGGTGCGGTTTTACAAGATCCTGAAACTTGTTTTGGTTGTGGCTATTGTACTTGGGTATGCCCGTATAACGCACCACAACTTGATCCCGTCAAAGGGCAAGTATCTAAATGTAATATGTGTGTTGATCGTTTAGAAGTTGGCTTAAAACCAGCGTGTGTTTCTGCCTGTGTTGGTAATGCTCTTGATTTTGGTGTGATAGAAAATACCCCAGAAAACCGTGAACAATGTAAAACCTCGATACCGGGTTTTCCTGATCCTGAGATCACCCACCCTAATATTCGTTTTCAGCAAACAAAAACCTTGCCAGATGAAATGAATCGCACCGATTCAATGCCGGTGAAATATCACAAAGATAAAAACGGTGATTATAAACCGGTAGTTGATCAAAAAGCCGGTAAAGCCAAACATTGGAATTTAGCAAAGTTAAACAGTCGTGAAAATCCCTTAGTCTTGTTTACACTGTTTGCCCAAGCTGCCTTTGGCACTTTTTTAATTCCATTTTTAGCGGCATTACTAGGCATTGAAGCCTTTGAGCTTTTTGTTAATTCTGAAATATTTTTACCGTTGACCATCACAGCTTTGGTAATGACCGCCTTTGCACTACTGATGAGTGTGACTCATCTTGGCAAACCGATGCGTTTTTATCGTGGTTTTAATAACTTACGTTATTCACCAATGGCCCGAGAAGGATTAGGTTTAGCCTTGTTTTCTGCTGGTTGTGGCATTACGGCGTTATTTACCTTACCCAGTAATGAATGGGTTAATACGTTATCAATCAATTGGTTTGATCTAGATTTAGTCTTGCTTACTGATGGGTTACCGATGAATAACTTGCGAAATGGCGCAGGCATATTCGCTTTGTTAGCAGGTTGTGCCGGGTTATTTTATATGAACAAATGTTATCAAATAAAAGCACGTCCGTTTTGGCATCATCTACAAACGGCCACTTCATTTAGTGGTAACAGCTTATCTTTAGGTGCTTTGGTTAGTGGTGTCATTGTTATCACCACCTTGTTGATGCAAGCAGTTGAGACAAGCCTAATTAAGCAAGCTTTATTAATCATCTCTGGCACGTTTTTACTTGGGTTGGTAATTGAAGCGTTTGGCTTGATTCGTCATAACAAAGACTTAAATCGTAGCGATAATGAAGGCGGTGCTGCCCATTATGTGCAATGTACCACCTTTGGTAAAAGCTACTTAATGCGTAATATTTTGTTAGGCGGAAATATTGTTTTTGCCAGCAGTTTATTGGCTATAACACTACTAGGTGAACTAACCACAACACTGTTTATCTTGTGGTTGCTAGCGGCGTTAATTAACTGTGTTACTGCCGTGATTGGCCGCGCACTATTTTATATCTTGGTAATTCCAACCACTATGCCTGGAGCCTTCTTTTGGAAAAACAAAGGTTTTGAGCAGCACGCTCGTGACATCGGCCTAGCAGACAACCCAGCAACGGGTGTTGCTCTACATTGTCATTAGTGTAAAAATCACCTTTGAGTGATTATGGTGAATGCATGAAGCCGTTGTAGGTTGGGCTTTAGCCTAACAAATTGTCAGAATAAATTCCGACCTACAAGACATAGTATACAGTGCTGTTTTCCCTAACAACCTTTACGGAAACAGCACCATGATTATTTTATTTAGCCTTTAGGAATTTCTTCGATGTTAAAAGCACTTGAAGACACACTCAATAAAAGTTGTTTAATTGGCTTAACGTATTTTGACGTTAGCGGTAAACAATTAAAACAAACCTTATTAGCCGGCAGAGTTAAGTCGGTTGATAAAGAGATGGGCATTACCCTGTTATTATTAGGTGCGAGTTTAGACAAAGAGCTAGCGAATAAAAGTAGCGCAGAATTTATTCTTCCCGCTAATTTATCTTGCTGGTTTAAAGCGCCAAAGGGAGATTTTCATACCAGTCAAACTGATGTCAAAATCACTGATCCTGACTTCTTAGTCACTTGGGACATACATCAAACGAAAGATACGTCATCAAAAGAAGAAGGTGAGCAGCAATGGTGGCAATGGGTGCCCAGAACAGCAGATCCTAAAGTGAATTAATTTTTATCGACTATAATTATTTTCAATGTCTTATTTTACAAAGGAAAATAATTATGACTAAAGCTGTTAGAGCTTCCGATACGCCGTTTATTGTTGAAGTAGAAGCGGGAAAAAACTACTTTTGGTGTGCCTGTGGTAAAAGTAAAAAACAACCATTTTGTGATGGCTCTCATAGCGGCACAGATTTCACCCCAGTAATATTTAAAGCCACTGAAGCCAAACGAGTGTTTTTCTGTGGCTGTAAACAATCAAAGAAACAACCGCTCTGTGACGGTAGTCATAACAAATGATGATAACAGTTTTATTTACCAAGCCTTTTTTCTAATTGACTACGTGCTTGAATAACATGTGCTAATACCGATATGGCTATTTCAAAAGGCGTTTTACTACCAATATCAAGGCCAACGGGTGAATGCATTTTATCGAGACTTGTTATGTCATCAACATAGTTCACCAGTCTTTCGTTACGCTTCTTGCAGGTTGTTTTTGAACCTATAGCACCAATATAAAAGGCTTGAGTAGTGAGTGCATCCACCAAAGCAAAATCATCAACACGTGGATCATGGGCTAAAGCAATAATTACGTTACTTTCATCGGCAAACTTCTCTCTGATCAATACCTCAGGAGAGTCACGGTAAACTTCAACATCGGCAACATTCCAATTGCGAAGAAATTCTTCACGATGATCCCAAACTGAAACAGCAAAATCTAAAGGCTGTGCTAATTCAGCTACACATCGTGCGACTTCACTAGCACCAATAAGTAACATTTGATAGGTGGGCCCCATAGCATGCTCGACATAAGCACTACTATTTTCATTTTCGATACGTGCAATACCTCGGTTAGTCTTGCTGTGTACGATAGCTAAATCTCCTGTTGAGATATCAACTTTTCGAGCAACCATTTCACGATGAGTTAAACAATCATTCAGTTGAGTAAAATGAGATAAGGTTGACTCAATCGGTTGCAAATATTCAACCAATAAATGCAACTGACCGCCACAAGGTAATACAAATCGAGCTTGCTGCTCTGGTGTGCCACCGTAAACCATTTCTATGGGGTAAGTCTGACTTTTTTGATCGGCTAACAGTGTGCCCTGCTGCATTTTTTCCACTAAGTCTTGTTCTATACAGCCACCAGACAAGGTGCCAGCGATACCATACTTTTCACAGTAGGCCATTAAAGTACCCGCCGGTGCTGGGGATGATCCCCAAGTACTAGTAATCGATGAAAGCCAAACAGACTCTCCTTCCTGTAACCATTTTAAAACATTGGCAATGACATAGGTGTTACTTTGCATTTTTAAAACATACTCTTATTGTGTTAATTGCGATAAAGAAATAATTCTATCAATTGAGCTACTGCACTTTATTAGTGCAGAAACTCGGGCATGCTAGTGCAAACAAGGATAAAAACACCAACAACAAAACACTAAACCAATGAAAACAAAGGATTTATTTAACTGGCACTGCCTTTGCTTTATCAGAGAAAAGGAAATATCAACGTTAATCGTCATTCGGCTCAGTTTAACCACTGAAAGTGCATAACACTTTATAAGTAAATGCAATTAATAAAATCGTAGGAAGTATACTATGAGTTCAAACGCACAGACTCAATCAAAAACTCTCACTAAAAAGAAACAAAATGTTGTTGTTGTTGGCAACGGAATGGTCGGCCATCACTTTGTTGAACAACTTAGTCAAGATGAAAATTACCATATTACGGTATTATCCGCAGAATCTCGCTTAGCCTATGACCGTGTGCATTTGTCTGAATATTTTTCAGGTAAAACCGCGGAAGACCTTGCATTAACAACCCCTGAGAACTATCAAGAGTTAGGTGTTGAATTTCATTTAGAAGCTAAAGTTACACAAATTGATAAGTCTGAAAAAGTGGTTACCACCGAAAAAGGTCAAAGCTTTGCTTACGACAAACTTATTTTAGCAACCGGTTCATTTCCATTTGTTCCTCCTATCCCTGGAAAAGAAAGAGATCATTGTTTGGTATACCGCACCATTGATGATTTAGATGACATTCAAGCCTCTGCCAATCAAGGTAAAGTAGGCGTAGTTGTTGGTGGTGGTTTATTAGGTCTTGAAGCAGCGAATGCTTTAAAGGAATTAGGTTTAGAAACTCATGTTGTTGAGTTTGCTCCACAATTAATGGGCGTACAGCTTGATCAAGCTGGCGGTGATGTACTTAAACGAAAAATTGAAGCGTTAGGCGTAACGGTTCATACCCAAAAAGCCACTCAACAAATTGTTGCAGGTCAGGACTGTGTTCACCGCATGGAATTTGCCGATGGTAGCTTCCTTGAAACTGACCTCATTTTATTCTCTGCAGGTATCCGTCCATACGATAACCTAGCACGAGAATTCGATTTAACTATTGGTGAACGTGGCGGGATTGTTGTTAATAATCAATGCCAAACTTCAGATGATGATATTTATGCGATTGGTGAATGTGCACTGTGGAATAACTTTATTTATGGTTTAGTTGCTCCGGGCTACAGCATGGCCAAAGTGGCGGCCAGTCATATCCAAGGTGGCAGTGATGCTTTCACGGGTGCCGATATGAGTACCAAACTTAAGCTGATGGGTGTAGAAGTAGGCTCAATTGGTGATGCTCATGTTAAAACAGCTGGCGCACAATGTTTTACTTATCAAAATGACCGTGATGCTATTTATAAAAAGATCGTTGTTAGTCAAGACGGAAAAACATTACTTGGCGCAGTATTAGTCGGTGATACCAGTGAATACGATTCATTATTACAATATGCTTTAAATGGTATTGAATTACCTGAAAATCCAGATGCCTTGATTTTACCGAGTAATGGCGGCGAAAAACCAACGTTGGGTGTTGACTCCCTACCCGATACCGCAACGATTTGTTCATGTTTAAACGTCACTAAAGGCGATATTATTCAGGCGATTGATGCTGGGGATACTGATTTATCTTCAATAAAATCGACCACTAAAGCCAGTACCGGTTGTGGGGGTTGTGCTGCCTTGCTTAAAAACGTTGCTGATAACGAATTTGCTAAACGTGGTTTAGAAGTAAAGAAAGATATTTGTAGTCATTTTGTTTACAGCCGTACCGAGCTTTTTCATATCATCAAAGCAGAAAAAATTAAAAACTTTGATACTTTAATTGAAAAGCACGGTAAAGGTATGGGTTGTGAAATTTGTAAACCTGCCGTCGGTTCAATATTAGCGTCCATTTGGAATGACTATATCTTGCAAGATGATCATTTACCGCTGCAAGATACTAATGATACCTACCTTGGCAATATGCAAAAAGACGGCACCTATTCGGTTGTACCTCGTATGCCGGGTGGTGAAGTAACCCCTGATAAATTAATTGTTATTGGTGAAGTTGCCAAAGAATATAACCTTTATACCAAGGTTACTGGCGGTCAACGTATCGATTTATTTGGTGCTCGTATTGACCAGTTACCAGCGATTTGGGAACGCTTAATAGCGGCAGGTATGGAAACAGGCCATGCCTATGGTAAATCGTTACGTACGGTTAAGTCTTGTGTTGGTAGTACTTGGTGTCGTTACGGCGTGCAAGACAGTATGAAGATGGCGATATTTTTAGAAAATCGTTACAAAGGTTTACGTTCACCACACAAAATAAAATTTGCCGTTTCAGGTTGTACTCGTGAATGTGCTGAAGCGCAAAGTAAAGACATTGGCGTAATTGCCACTGAGAATGGTTGGAACCTCTATGTCAGTGGTAACGGCGGCATGAAACCTCGCCATGGTGACTTATTTGCCACAGATCTAGACGATGAAACCTTAGTGAAATATATTGACCGTTACTTAATGTTTTATGTCCATCAAGCGGATCGTTTACAACGTACTTCGGTATGGTTAGAAAACCTTGAAGGTGGCTTGGAATATATGCAAAAAGTGGTTATTGACGACCACTTAGGCATCAATGATGAGCTAGAAAAGCAAATAGAAGCGGTTGTTGCGACTTATCAGTGTGAATGGAAAACTACCGTTGAAAGTCCTGAACAATTAAAACGTTTCCGTCAGTTTGTTAACTCAGAAAAAACCGATTCAAGCATTAAATTCATCACTGAACGTGAGCAAATTCGCCCAGCTACACTAAAAGAAAAAGCAGCATCAGGATTATTGATTGATGTAGTTACGCTGGATGGCGCTGATAAAACAGAATTAGCCACTGAAATAGCATAATAGTAAGTTTATTAAGGAATTTACCATGACAACAAACAAAAATTGGCAAACCATTTGCCATAAAAATGATTTAGTAAAACACTCTGGTGTTTGTGCTTTGCTTGACAATGAACAACAAATTGCTATTTTTCAAACCAGCGAGGATCAAGCTCTCACCATCAACAACTGGGATCCGGCAGGCAAAGCTAATGTGTTATATCGAGGTATTGTTGGTGATGAAAACGGTGAAATTTATGTTGCATCACCCTTATACAAAGACCGTTTCTCACTGAAGACAGGCCGTTGTTTAGATGATGATGCGTTAACTGTGACCTCTTATGAAACACGCATTGTTGATAATAGTGTGCAAGTATTAGCTTGATATAAAGCGACGTTTAACAGATTTAAAAAGTGAGCTACGGCTCACTTTTTTTGTTTTAGTAAATAAAACACTTATCTTATTGAATTTGTTATTATTACCTTATTTCTAATTTCCCAATTGTTTGCGGAGTCATATTTTGCCTTTTAACTCACTAAAATTTGGCTGGCGTTGGCCTGCAGCCACGCTGTTTTTTGCTCTAGCCTTAGCCGGTTTATTAATGGGGGTCTCTCTTTCAGAACGACCGAGTGTGTATACAGCGGATATCCTGACAAAAGCCTATTACAGTTTAGGTTTGTTTGTGGTTGGCGGTTTAGATTTAGGCACACCAATAGGTGGTCCTCTTATTGGCAGAGTATTTTTATGGGTAGCCTATTTTGGTGCCCCCATTCTTGCTGCATCGGCATTAATCGATGCAATACTACGCGTTATCACCCCCCACGAATGGCGTTTACATCGCATTAAAAATCATATCGTTATTGTTGGCTCTGGCGAGCTTACCATTACCTATTTAAAAGCTTTGCGGGATATCGATAAAAAAGTTTCCGTAGTCATCATTGATAATCAGATTGATAAACTAAGAAAACATGAATTAAGAACTCAGTTTTCAGCAAACGTCATCATCGGTGATATTACCCACAGCTACTTTATTAACCGCTTACACTTACTGCAAGCACGTAAAGTATTGATGCTCGGTGAAGATAATCTGCAAAGTTATGATGCCGCTAATAAAATTTTAAAACGCTTTCCTAACCTAGAACAAAAAATAATTATCCACTGTAACAGCATTCGATTTATGCGCTCGATGAGTGGTTCAAAAGTGGCCAAAAGCTGCATTAACTTCAACTCTTATCAACTTGCCGCTATAGGTTTAACCAATAACTATTTAAAAAGCCACTTCTTAAAAACCAAACCAAAAGATGTGGTCGTTATTGCTGGTTTTGGCCTCTTTGGCCAAACCATTTTAGAAGAACTATCACAATATGCTGAGAAAGAAATAGATACTCTCGCCATATTATCTAAAGACGCTCATCGACGGATGTTGGTTGTTAATGAGCAGGCAAAGTTAAGTCCTTTTGTTAAAAGAGAGATCATTGAAGGAAATATCTCACATCCAGAAATGTGGGAAAAATTAGCTAAAAATGTTGATTTAGATACCTCAGAGCCAATTATCATTTTAGGGACAGGATCTGCAGAAGAAAATTTACGATCGGCATTATGGTTAAAAGAAAAGTACCCCAATGCATTAATTTTTTCTCGCAGTCATCACCCTTCTCAATTTGCCCAAGAAGTAGGACAAGAGTACGGTATTAAAAGTGTGAGCATTACTCAGTTAATGAAAGAAAACTTCCCTAAAGCTTGGTTAACGTCTTGATTAGTCCCACAGTTACTTAATAAAATAGCTTTCAATTGGAAGCTGTTTTTTTGAAGTAATATCGGCATTAACATGCTACTATCGCCCGATAAAAACCAAGTCAAAATCATTCTCTTTTATAAGGATTTTCGATGAAAATCATCTCATTTAATATTAATGGCCTTCGTGCACGTCTTCATCAATTACAAGCCATTATTGATAAACATCAACCCGATATTATTGGTTTACAAGAAATTAAAGTGCATGACGAAATGTTTCCCTTAGCTGATGTAGAAGCTATGGGTTATCACGTATATTTCCATGGCCAAAAAGCACATTACGGCGTTGCTATGATGTGTAAAAAGGAAGCTGACCTAGTTATTAAAGGTTTTCCAACCGACACCGAAGAATCTCAGAAGCGGATGATTATGGTGCAAACCACCAATGAAGCCGGTGATAAAGTGACGGTACTTAATGGCTACTTCCCGCAAGGGGAAAGTATCACTCATGAAACTAAATTCCCGTATAAGCGTCAGTTTTATAAAGATTTAATGTCATACCTTAATGATAATCATAGCCCTGACGATAATGTGGTCGTGATGGGCGATATTAATATTTCACCGCTCGATATAGATATTGGTATTGGTGAGCCAAACCGTAAACGTTGGTTAAAAACGGGAAAATGTAGCTTTCAACTAGAAGAACGTGAATGGTTAGCAACGCTAATGGATTGGGGTTTTACCGATACCTTTAGAGCATTACATCCAACCCGTGAAGAACGTTATTCTTGGTTTGATTATCGCTCTAGAGGTTTTGATGATAATCGTGGCTTACGTATAGATGTGGTTTTAGCGACAGAAAAATTAGCCGCGAGTTGTGTAGAATCTGATATTGATTACGAATTACGAGGTATTGAAAAGCCATCAGATCACGCGCCTATTTGGTCGACATTTAAATAAGCGGCTTTAAAATATATAGAGGGGTAAACTCCCCTCTATTTAAGATAATTACTACTATACGGCCTAATACTTATGTCATCGCTTGCTCAATACCGTTGTCCTATCTGCCAAAGTTCTCTTATATTAAGTGATAAAATATTTCGTTGTTTGGACAATCACTGTTTTGATCTCGCTAAAGAAGGCTATGTTAATTTATTGCCGGTACAATTTAAGCATTCAAAAGAACCCGGCGACAATAAAGCCATGGTTAACGCCCGACGAGCGTTTTTAGAAAAAGGTTATTACCAACCACTGATCAATAAATTGCTCGAAATTTATCAGCAATATGGCAATGAAGCAGGTAATCTATTCGATGCAGGTTGTGGTGAAGGTTATTACACCCATCAACATAAAAATGATGAAAATCATGTCTACGGCATAGATATAGCTAAAGAAGCGGTAAAAAAAGCCGCTAAGAAATATCAAGATTGTCATTTCAGTGTCGGGACTTTATCGCAATTGCCCTTTGAAGATAATTTTTTCGATTGGATGCTCTCTATTTATGCACCAATTTTAGAGCAAGAATTTAGCCGAACTTTAAACAGTCAAGGCTACTTGTTAACCGTCACCCCTGCACAAAAACATCTAATAGAACTGAAAGAACAGATATATCAACAAGCTAATGAGCATGATATTGAACGTTCTCAAATTGAGCATTTAACATTAATAAAAGAAGAACAACTCTCCTATCAAATGCAGTTATCTACCGGAGAAGATCTATTAAACCTTCTTTCAATGACCCCATTTGCCTTTAAGGCCAGTGACGAAGTTAAACAACGATTAGGTGAGATGGCGAATTTTAGCTGCCAAGCAGACTTTCTTATTCGCCTGTACCAGAAGTCATAAAAAAAACCGCTTAAAAGCGGTTTCATATCAAATAGTAATAATAATTAAGAGCGATGATGTGCGTTGGAATAACTCATATTCAATAACGTAGCAAGATCTAGATAGCGAGGCTTTTGAACCGAAAGTTTAATTTGTCCGCCACTTTGGTTAATTTTTGCCACCCCTTCTTTATACCAAACTGACAATGCAGGCGGTAAAAACGAGTCGGCTTTAACGCCAAGCATCACTAAAGATTGTACTGGAATGCTTAATATAAAAAACGCATAAACAATAGATAGCGGTAATTGCTCAATACCACCAAGATAGAGCTGCATGATAAAAACAAATAGCGCCACACCAGGTAAGTATCGACAAACAAGTCGACTGATTTGAATTGAACGATACTCTTCAAAATAGCTCGCTAGTTCAATTTTCTCTGGCCAAAGTTGTTTGTACTTTTGACCTAATTTAATGATTTCTACTACATTCATAGGCGTCACATTATTACAACTCATAATTAAAAGATAGCATAAATTTGGCACTTACTCTAAAGATCAATTAAATATATAATGTGCCATCCGCTCCAGTAAATGCACAACACAGTAGAAAACCTTCTATTAACAATGTCTTGTCTATAAGAGCCCATGTCTTCACTATATTAGCCTAAAGCACGCCCTATAACACTTTCCTTGAAAAAAAAGAATATACCGAAATTTAAAATAACATATATGATTATGGTAAGTTTTAAATTTATCATTAAACAGTACACTTATACAAAAAAGACCATTAAGTAAATTAATAAGGGTTTTAATTGTAAAAGACGCATTCGCTATCATTATTTAAATAAAGTGTACATTTTTTAACTAGACAAAAAACGACCTGTCAATATTTCGCTTTAAAAACAATATATTGAAACATTAACCCAAGGTTGCACACAATGATATCCACAGCTTCTGTGGATATCATTTTTTCATTTAAATGAGCGCTTTAACAATTTTATGTTGATTTTATCTTAATTAAATCGATGATTTTCGAACAACCTGCTACCAAAGCTGCACAAACAAGGCTTTTGGTTAAACTAGCCCCATTTATCAACTCAATTTCAGACAGTTAAAAATGGTTGATTACTATAAGTTCAACTAGCGTTAGTTGTACTTCAGCGGTATAGTTATAACAAAAATTCATTGCTCTACTTCATTATCGGTACGGACTTATTGATGACAACTCTCACCCTCAGATTATTAGATGAAACGTTTTCCATCCACAGCCTTGCCGTTGATAGCAAAATCCCGTCAGAAGTTTTTGAAGCGTCGGTCTACTTTATTGGTAAAACTTTTGAAGAAATATCCATCGTTTTACCTAGTTCAATAACTCTCAACAGTGAAGACTGTGAGCCTGATTGGCAAGCACTTGAAGTTGTCGGCCCTTTAGATTTCATTTTAACAGGTATTTTATCAAGTATTTCAACCGTATTAGCCAATGAAAAAATAAGTATTTTTGCAGTGTCTACTTTCGACACTGACTACATTCTGGTTAAGTCCAACAAAGTGGACGATGCCATTTCAACATTACGTAATAATAACTTTCAAGTAGTATAAGCACATGATGACAACACTCTACGGTATTAAAAACTGCGACACAGTAAAAAAAGCACGAAAGTGGTTAGACGAACAAAATATCACTTATCAATTTCACGACTTTAAAACTCAAGGGCTTTCAAGCGAGCTGTTAACAAGCCTTGTTGAACAAAGTGATTGGCAAGTGATGCTCAATAAACGCAGTACCACCTTTAGAAACTTACCTGACAACATCAAAAACAATTTAACTGAGCAAGTTATTTTTGACGCGGTAATTGAACAACCAACGTTATTAAAACGACCATTACTACGCATTGAAGAACAATTACATGTAGGTTTCAAAGTTGCTCAATATCATGAGCTATTTGAACAATGATACAAGTAACCTCCCCTGTAATCACCTTAACTAAAGAGCTTATCTCTCGAATTTCAGTGACCCCAGAAGATGCTGATTGCCAAGTTTTAATGGCGCAATTGTTAGCAAAGTCAGGGTTTACTAATGAAAGTATGGTTTTTGACGATACCACCAATTTATGGTCAAGACGTGGCACAGAGCAGCCGGTTTTTTGTTTTGCCGGACATACCGATGTGGTACCCGCGGGTAATTTAGCGCTGTGGCAAACCCCGCCTTTTGAGCCAAGCATAAAAAATGGCATGTTATATGGACGTGGTGCTGCTGATATGAAAGGTAGTTTAGCGGCAATGCTGGTGGCTACCGAAAAATTTGTCAGCAACTATCCCGATCATCGAGGCTCGATTGCCTATTTAGTCACCAGTGATGAAGAAGGGCCATTTATCAATGGTACAACTCGCGTTATTGATACATTAGAAGCCCGAAATGAAAAAATTGATTACTGCATTGTTGGTGAGCCATCAAGCACTCACCAAGTGGGTGATATCATTAAAAATGGCCGTCGCGGCTCAATCTCGGGTGAATTAACAATTCACGGTAAACAAGGTCATGTTGCTTATCCTGACCATGTCAGAAACCCAATCCACCTTGCGATGCCAGCTTTGGCACAATTAAGTACCATGCATTGGGATAATGGCAATGCTTTTTTCCCTGAAACTAGCTTTCAAATATCTAACATTGAATCAGGTACTGGCGCAACCAACGTTGTACCGGGACACTTAACCGCTTGGTTTAATTTACGTTACAGTACTGAACTCGATGATGAACAAATTGTCGATAAAATTAATGCTGTGTTAACTGAGCATCAACTAGATTACGAAATAAAATGGACCTTTAACGGTAAGCCTTTTATCACTGAACCGGGCATTTTTATTAACGCTGTCAGTAAAGCCATTAAAACCGTCACCGGTCGTGATACCGAGCTTTCAACTTCGGGTGGCACATCAGATGGACGTTTTATCGCACCTACAGGGGCCGAAGTGATTGAAGTGGGTCCTTGTAATGCAACCATTCATCAAGTTAATGAATCCGTGAGTTGTCAGGATCTAGAAGGTTTGGTGGAAATTTATTATCAAACGTTAATTAACGTTTTGGCGAAATAAGTGAATATCAATCAACTTACCGGCAAGTCTGATGAACATATTCATTGGTTTTCTGAGCATACGGGTATTCATCAACAAGTCGTAGAGCCGTGGCAACAACTTTGCCACGCAGCAAAAAAGCAAGGACATCACTTAACGATTGCCAGTGGTTTTCGTTCCTTTGACCGACAACTCTCAATTTGGAATAGAAAGTTTACCGGTGAATTAGTCATCAAAAATATTGAAAATAATATCATCGATATTGATCAATTAACTGATAAAGAGATTGCTCAAGCGATTTTAACCTTTTCCGCGTTACCTGGGGCAAGTCGTCATCATTGGGGAACGGATATAGACTTTTATGATAAACATTTATTAGTCGATGGCCAAAGTTTACAGTTGGAACCATGGGAATATCAAACAGCTGGTCCTTTTGCCGCATTAACTACTTGGCTTAAAGAAAATGCCCAGAAATTTGGCTTTTATTTTCCTTATGATAAATACCGTGGCGGCATTGCCCAAGAGCCTTGGCATCTTTCATATTATCCATTAGCTAAAACTTACCAAGAAGCACTAAACCGCGAGCATTTAGTTCAATGTTTATCTACTGAAGATATCGAAGGAAAACAAACTATTATCTATGAACTTGAGGATATATTAGCGCAGTATGTCTTAAACGTAACTGATGTGAATACAGGAGAAATGGACAATGGATAGCTGGATAGTACCGACACTGATCATTATTGCCTTAGTACTTATTATTGGTAATTTCAGCACGTTGCAAAAAAGTGCCAAAACCCCTTTACGTAAAAAAAGTTTAAATGATCTTAAAGAAACCCTACCTCGAAGCAATAAAACCGAACATAAAATGCCTGAGATCAAGAAAAAATAAACGCTGCACTTTATAGTAAAACTGCTATTTACTTTATTGTCAGTGCTTCTATTTCTTCAATGGTTTTAGGTGCATTGATGGTTAAATTCTCATGGCCTTGCTCAGTAACCAATACATTATCTTCAATGCGAATGCCAATACCACGCCACTGCTGTTCAACACTTAGATCATCAATAGGAATGTATAAACCCGGCTCAATGGTCATCACCATTCCCGCTTCAAAAGGACGTAATTGCTTTTTATCTTCAACCTGATAATCACCAACATCATGAACATCAAGTCCAAGCCAATGACCTAAACCATGAATAAAGTACTTTTTACAGGCTTTGTCTGCCAATAAATCCTCTAAATCACCGACTAAAATACCTAGCTCAATTAAGCCTTTGGTGAGGGCTTCACAACACAACTCATTTAATGCCGCTAATGTTTGCTTAGGCTTGATCGCCGCTATGCACTGCATTTGAGCGTCTAACACTAGCTGATAAAGTGCTTTTTGCGGTTGAGAAAACCCTCCTTCAACAGGAAAAGTACGAGTAATATCTGCAGCATAACCGGCAAGTTCACCTCCGGCATCAATCAGTAACAAATCACCTTTTTTAAGGGCTTCGCTGTTATTGGTATAATGTAAAATATTGGCATTATCGCCACCAGCAACAATGGAGCTATAGGCGGCATGTCGTGCACCTTTTCGAGCAAATTCATAAAGTAACTCTGCCTCAATTTGATACTCAAATACACCATGCTGAGATTTCTCCATCGCTCGCTGATGAGCCTTGCCACTAATTTCATTAACCTTACGCATAATTTCAAGCTCACCTTCACTTTTAATTAAACGCATTTCATCAACTATTGAACTGCAATCCGTAAACGTTTGCGGAGCTCGGCTACCTTGTCGAGCTTTCGCTTTTACCTTATCGAGCCAGGTAAATATTCTGTCATCAAAGACCTTATTCCTGCCTTGGCAAAAGTATATTTGAGACTTTTCTGCTATATACTCAGGCAGTAAGTCATCTATTTGCTCAAGTGAAAAACACTCATCGAAACCATAAGTTGATTTTGCTTGTTCTGCGCCTACTCTCCTGCCATGCCAAACTTCAGCAAGTGGGTCTTTGGCTAAACAAAACAACAACGCTTGTGGCTGCTCAGCATTAATTAAAACAAGTACCGCATCAGGCTCGTTAAAACCGGTAAGGTAATAAAAGGTTTTATCTTGGCAGAACAAATATTCAGTATCATTACTGCGGGTGACTTCACTATTTGCCGAGATTATAGCGATACTATTGTCAATCATTTGCTCAACAAAACGCTGTCGACGCAAAGTAAACTCACTTAAGGATAATAAGGTATCTTTCATAAATAACCGTGTCGCTAATGGATGGTTTCAGATTGAGTATTTGGCTCGGGAGGTGTGCCTAATTCAGTAAAACATAACAAAGACGATATACGCACATATTCTGCTATTTCAAAATACGCTTGTTCCGTGGTTTCATCTTCTTCAATTTCGTCTGAAAGGTTCGCTATTTCCGCAAAATCACTCAATACTTCTTTAACATCTTCAGAAAAAGTTGCCGTTTTAGTTTGCTGTAGACCAAAACCTAAGTTAAATCCTTGTACCCACATACCTAATGCATGACCACGTTCTACTAATGAGTCATCATCGTCGGGTAATAATAAATTAAAGCCGTAAGAGTCATCTAAAATATCTTGCCAAAGTTGACCAAACATCAATTTAACCGTCATCCTTAACTTATTAGGTAAAGCGTCGCCATTATTAAATAAGTCATTTAGCATTTTTAAGTAATCAGAGCCTTCAAAGCTATAACCCGCACAAATAAGCCCTGTTAAGACTCCATGCAACTCTGAACCATGAATCTTTACATCTTCTGTGGTGATAATTGCTTGTAAAGAAGCAAAATCTAATTTGTTGTTATCAGTCATAAAATCGATATATTTTTTGAAATATTTATAAGCTTATCTTAACACTTAAGGAACTAAAAGAGATGATAATAAAAAACTGTGAAATAGATGGCGTAGAAGCTTGCATCTGCGATCTTGCCCCGTTATAGTTCGTCTTTAGTACACTTGATTTTTTTGTTTATTAAACAAGCAAATAGCTTAAATTATACTTATAAACATTTAAACTTTAAAAATTCAGCAGAGTCATTAAGCTTTTATGAGCCAACATAACGTTACTATTGAAATTGCCAATCGCCGATTAAAAATTGCTTGCCCAAAAGGACAAGAATCGGCGTTATTACAGGCGGCAAATGAGGTAAATAAACGGTTAGCGACTAGCAATAAAAAAAGCCAATCTCAAAAGACCCCCGAACAGACAATGTTGATGACGGCGGTAAACTTGGCGAATGATTTATTAACGCAAAAGCAAGAATTTGAACTTAAATACCAAGAAATGCAAAGTAAAATAGACTTACTACAACAAACCATCGAACAAGCTGTAAACCCTCCTAAAAACAAGAAAGCCTGATAAATCATCAAGCTTTGTTTAATTTACCCGCATACAAACTTTTCTGAGTAAAAAAAACTTAATGCCTGCGATAATATTGGCTATAATAAAATTTAAGTCTTCTGGGGTGTTTGTATGTTAACTATGTCCCTGAGCCGATAAGTTTTACCTTTGGAAATTGATTATTAGCTATTGTGCAAACCCGGCTCGTATCGGGAAGCCTACGGTTAACAAGATATTTCCGCCCTGAACACCCGGTGTTCAGGACTAAAGTCGACTGCGGCATCTTGGAAGTCTTAACCTTCTCTTTCAAATCAATAATCAGCAAAACAAAGATATTTCCGCGCAACTCTAAAACACCACCCGGTGTTCAGGACTAAAGTCGACTGCGGCATCTTGGAAGTCTTAACCTCATCTTTTACCTGTTTTTAAATCAGTATTTATTCAACCAATTATTAGGCTAAAGCCCAATCTACAACTACTGCGGCACCTTGGAAGTCTTGTCTCCTATTTCAATATAATTTTTTGACTATAACCGACTTAAAATCTCTTCAGGATTATCAAGTTTAGTTTCAACCAGCTCTTTAATTCGAAGTACCAACGCCTTTGAAGTATATTGTTCGACCAATGCTAAAAATGTATCTGTCCCTTTTTCATCGCCCTGCTCAACCTTTTGACGATATTCATTCCATAGAGAGTAAATATTTTTTAACCCTTTGCTTTTCTTTTTTATTTCCTGATCAATTGCCTGATGTATTAATAAGCCGCAGGTATAATACAAGCCAAACTGACCTTTATCAGCAGCATCCCCTTCGTGCAGCCAAGATTGATTTGACTCGCCATATAATACCCCCTCTTTGCTTCTTTGATACAAGTGCGCAACTTCATGGGAAAAAAACTAGATGGTTTGATTAGGCAACTGGTCGAATTTATAATATTGTTTATGGCTGAATTGTTAGTCTTTTAGTTCCTTTCTCATATAAATTCGATCATAGCCATTTTCCCGGATGCGGTCGAAGATTTCATAACCTATACGTTGATAAAGTATAATATTTTCTTTCATTTTGTAGTGTGTATATAAATTAATAACTTCAAATTTATGTGACTTCGCAGTTTCTTCCGCCAGTTTAAGTAGCATTCGACCATATCCTTTTCCTTGAGCAGATTTATGAACGGCTATATTTTCAAGTAAAAATGTATTTCTAAATATGACTAAATTTAAAACTCCAGCGATACCAAACCTTTCCTCTTCGATTACATATGAATTATTGTTTTCGACATATTTATTGTAATCAGCAAGCATTGGCGCAGGTTTACTGCCAATACGACCTATATAATGGTAGTAGGCTGATTGCACACATTCGGCTATTCCTTTTACATCAGATGTACGTACTTTTCTTATATTCATATTCTCTTATTTCTATGAAAATTTTTAATAAATCACTAGGACTTAACCAGTAGACAAAGTACCAATGAAATCACTAGTTACATAGATCCAAATATGCTTTGCAACTAGTACCACTTAACACTTTGAAAAGTGGACTTTATCTGTTTTATCCACTACCTTTTTAATTGGATGTTTGCACGAAAATTCTTCAGATTAATTAATTGGCGGATAACAAGGATTAACATTGTCAATTTTAAGAACAAAATACCTGACTGTTTATCGTCACCTTTTAGTTATACTTTGTTTACTCATCACCTATTCCCCTGTGGTATACAGTGAAGAACTGAATAAAGTAAAACTGCAACTCTATTGGCATCACCAATTTGAATTTGCAGGGTTTTATGCGGCTATTGAGCAAGGCTATTTCAAGCAATACGGTATTGAAGTAGAACTTAAGCCTTTTGATCCTAAAATAAATATCATCGAAACAGTTATTAATAAAGAAGCTGACTTGGGTATTACTGGTATCGACCTTATTCAAGCATTTCATCAAGGAAAAGATCTAAAGTTACTTGCCAGCTATTTTAAGCGTAGTCCCCTAGTAATGTTAACCCAGCCTCATATCACCTCATTAAAGCAACTGTCTGGTGAAACCGTTCATGGTATGGATAAATTACTTGCTAGTAGCAGCATTAGAGAAATGTTGGATTTATATAACGTTGACGTATCAACAATAAAGTCCACTATGTCTGGCAATGCGATAGAGTTATTTAAAAATAACAAAGTGGCAGGAATATTGACCTTTGTTACAGATAAGCCGTATGAGCTCGTTCAACTTGAAATACCCTTTAAAATTTTTGACCCAAATCAATTTGGGATGGTAACCCAAGATTTAAATCTATTTACTACGGCTAAGTTTGCAGACGAAAATCCAGAGCTAGTGAAAAACTTCACCGAAGCAGCTAATAAAGGTTGGCAATATGCCCTAGAACACTCTGATGAAGTTATTGCGCTAATTAAGAAAAAATATAATCAGCAAAATAAATCAATTGATGCTCTAGGTTTTGAGGCAAGCCAAACGACTAAACTTATTTTACCTCATCTATATAGCATTGGTTCAATATTAAATAATGATTTAGAGCTTATATCTGAAAAGATGTTGCTGAATAAGAACGTTGAAAGTCTTCGTGATATCGACGGCTTACTTATTAATGACGCTAAAGAAAAAGCCATAGATAAAAACTTATTAGCCCTATTGTCAGCAGAAGAAAAAAAATATCTACGAGAGCATCCAACCATTACTGTTCAAAGCGAAAAAGATTATCCGCCATTTAATTACCAAAAGAACGGTAAACCTCTTGGTTATAGCATTGATTATATTAAAATTATTGCTGCTCGGTTAGGCATGAACGTTAAGTTTGTTAAAGATAAAACATGGAATGAATATATAGAGATGCTTAAAAACAAACAGCTTGATGTCATTTCTAATATTCTGGAAACAGCTGAAAGGAAAAAATTTGCGGTATTTACTGAACCTTATGCAGAACTAACAAATACTGTAATTGCTAAAAAAGGAGCTTTTAATGGAAATATAACTAAAGCTAAATTGATCAATCAGCGAATTGTCGCCATTAAAGGCTATGCAAGCAGTGATGACTTAACTGATATGTATCCATTTTCTAGTTTCGTTTATGTGAATAATATTGAAGAGGCCCTAGAAGCCATTATTTTTGACGATGCTGATATATTATTTACAAATGGTGTGGTCGCTAAATATTATATTGAAAAGAATTTCATTACTAAATTAGAATCGCTCTATATTTCTGATGATTTG
>MAAC01015472.1_pt1 | contig 22671 bp, 18 predicted proteins | sample 1115981 | NCBI WGS metagenome assembly MAAC01 (sample SAMN04961126, study PRJNA320927) | seawater metagenome | isolation source: sample BD02T64 sea water enriched with oil for 64 days | place: USA:Gulf of Mexico | collected 2013-07-27
CAAAGGCGTTGAAACCTACGCCGACATCGTATTCAACCATATGGCGAACGAATCATCTCAACGCTCAGATTTAAACTACCCAGGTGCTGCAGTGCTTGCTACTTATGCTGCTGATAGCACTTATTACAATTCAATTAAGTTATTCGGCGATCTACAACAGGGTAGCTATGGTGCAAATGACTTTCACCCAGCCGGATGTATTACTGATTGGGGCAACCCCGGCCATGTACAATATTGGCGACTTTGTGGTGGCAATGGCGATGTTGGCTTACCTGATTTAGACCCAAATAACTGGGTCGTTTCGCAGCAACAAGCTTACTTACAAGCGTTAAAAACGATTGGCGTAACTGGCTTTCGCGTTGATGCAGCGAAACATATGAGCAACTATCACATTAATGCGGTATTTAATAACGACATCAAAAATGGCATTCATGTTTTTGGTGAAATAATTACCTCTGGTGGCGCAGGCGACAATAGCTACGACAGCTTCCTAGCCCCGTATTTAAATGACACTGGCCATGGCGCTTATGACTTCCCATTATTTGCTTCACTGCGCGGTGCACTAGGTTTTGGCGGTTCAATGAACCAACTTGTTGACCCCGCGGCCTATGGACAAGCATTAGCAGCCGACAAAGCGGTAACATTTTCGATTACCCATGATATTCCAACCAACGAAGGTTTTAGGTATCAAATACTGGATGCTACCGATGAGCTTTTAGCTAATGCTTACATTATGGGCCGAGATGGCGGTACGCCGATGATCTACTCAGATCATAACGAAAGTAATGACAACAACCGTTGGTTAGATTTATACAAGCGCTCAGACATTGCTGGCATGGTGAAGTTTCATAACGCTGCACAAGGCCACGGCATGCAAGTGATGAGCTTTAACGATTGTGTGATTTTATTCAAACGTGACCACATTGGTGTGGTGGGTATTAACAAATGTGATAACGGCCAAGATGTTTGGGTAAATACCGCAGAGCACAATTTATGGTGGAATAAAAATTACCGAGATGTAGTTGAAGGTGTTGATGTACAAAACATTAATAGCCAATGGCATAAGTTTTACTTACCAGGACGTAAAGCCAGAATGTGGTTAATGGAATAGATTCCAAAAACCATTGGCCCTATCACAAACGCTACTTATACCATTTACATTGAAGGTAGCGTTTGTCATTTCAGGCATCTTATGAATGCTGTTTTTTAGGCGGCATCACTGTCGCTACCCCTTCAACGACCACATTGCCATCTTGATTAACTAAGCTGCAATGTAATTTAACTATGTTTTTGTCTTTAATGATCTCAACCACTTCACATGTTGCGGTTACGGTATCACCGATAAAAACAGGCGCTTTAAATTTACTTTCTTGCCCCAGATATATCGTACCTTCACCTGGCAGCTTCTCGCCTAATAATGCCGAAATAGTGCTTAATACAAACGCGCCATGAACAACGCGTTGACCGAAGACACTGTTTTTTGCTGCAATATCATTAATATGTACGGGATTCCTATCTCCTGAAATTTCCGCAAATAACATCACATCGGAATCAGAGAATGTTTTTTCGAAATGATCTTTTTGACCTAAATGTAACTGCTCAATTGTAAAAGGCAAATTTACTCCTTTAATTCATACAATAGCTATAGATAAAGCGATAATCACTTAACATGGATTCTACTCAGTAATATCCCATAATTTCATAGCTTTATAAACCAAAAACATTCAGATTTTTGTTAACTATTACATATCACAGAGAAACTATATGCGCCCTTGCCTTTTTATAACAATGAGAAAACTTATCATTCCTGTACAAGCACTTTTAATACCAATACTAGTAAGTTAGCGGTCAAATATTAATGAGGATAAATTTTCAAGAACAAGGCGCTTGATTGAGCAATAGCTGGTTATTGGGATTGAAAGCAACGACGTTATTGGAATATTTAGTCCATTTAGAATGATCACATATTTATTTGTATTGGTATAAGATACCCTGGAACGAATAAAGCGCTAAATTAAAAGGATTTTCATGAATCAAACAGGTATCTATGAACAACTAATAACGCAATTGGTTGAACAAAACTTAGATCGTGAATCCTTTCATGTTGGTGAACGCTTATTAGAGGCTGGTGAAGCGGCAATGTGGTTATCTCGTTTCTTAACCCGCATTATCGAAATTGCTATGGACTCAGTGCCAAATGGCGAGACGAGAATTCATGATCAAATAAGCCTAGCCAATACCATTGTTCAATGGCTTAGTAAGCATATTAAAGATGATAAATTAATCAGTGAAAATCTACTCGATAGCCAAGGTAAAATCCTTACTGCGCTGTTTGATAAGTCGAATCCTATTGCGGCTGATTTACCCAAGTATGTTGAATCGATAATGCCAATAACGGGGCTAACACAGAGTGAATTATTCTGTGGTAGTAATGTTGGCGTGTCGCTAGAAACTGAGATAAAAAGAGAGATCCAATCTTCTGACAAAATCTATTGGCTCGTTTCATTTATAAAGTGGACAGGCATTCGAATATTCAAAAAGGAGTTAGAGTCTTTTACTCGCAGCGGTAGGCAATTAAAAATAATTACCACTTCTTACATGGGCGCTACCGATGCAAAAGCCGTAGAATTTTTAGCATCGCTGCCCAACACAGAAGTAAAGCTTAGTTACAATACTAATCGTGAAAGACTGCACGCAAAATCTTACCTATTCATGCGAAATACTGGCTTTGACACTGGTTATATTGGCTCATCTAATTTATCTCATTCAGCCTTAACTAGTGGCTTAGAGTGGAACCTAAAAATCACCTCGCAAGAAATTCCACACATTATTAAAAAGTCACTCAGTACCTTTGATACCTACTGGGAATCTCCTGACTTCGAAAGCTTTGATGGTAAAGCTGAAAGTCGTGAAAAGTTAAGCAGCGCACTGCAAGAAGCAAGAGGCAGCTTTAATGCCTCAACACCGAGTTTCTATTTTGATATCACTCCCCATTCTCATCAAAAAACTATATTAGAAAAGTTACAGGTTGAGCGTGATCTACATAAACGCTATCGAAACTTAGTGGTGGCAGCAACAGGGACAGGTAAGACCATCATTTCAGCCTTTGATTTTTCACGTTTCTATAGTAAGAATCCCGAAGCAAAGTTTTTGTTTATTGCCCACAGAGAGGAAATTCTAAAACAAGCATTGGGTGCGTACCGTGGCGTATTAAAAAATAGCGATTTTGGAGAGTTGTGGGTAGGTAATAACAAGCCGAGTAAGTATCGACACCTATTCGCCTCAATACAAAGTTTAAACAATAAACTTAGCAGTCAAACAGATAAGTTGGCGTTAAGTGAAGATTACTTTGATTACGTCGTCATTGACGAAGTTCATCATATTTCAGCCAGTAGCTATCGCGCTGTATTAAAGCACTTTAGCCCTAAAATATTATTGGGGTTAACGGCGACACCTGAACGACACGATGGTACTGATATTCTCAGTGATTTTTGCAATGTTATTGCTGCAGAAATTAGATTGCCAGAGGCGATAAATCAACGCCACCTTTCGCCCTTTCAGTACTTTGGCATAGATGATAATACTGACTTAACTAAAATATCATGGTCTAAAGGCCGTTATGATATTGCCGAATTAACAAACCTTTATACGCATAACGATCAACGAGTCTTGCGAATCTTACAAAGTATTAGTGAGGTTGTTACTGAGTTACCGCAAATGCGAGCATTGGCATTTTGCGTTAGTAAAAAACATGCAAAGTTTATGGCACAGAAGTTCACGCTACACAATATTGCTTGTGGCGTATTGACCAGTGATAACAGTAAAGACCGTGAATTTATGCAGCAACAGCTAAGATCAAAACAGATAAATGTATTGTTTGTCGTCGATATATTTAATGAGGGTGTCGATATCCCCGAATTAGACACCTTGCTATTTTTACGCCCTACCGAAAGCTTAACAATATTCCTTCAGCAATTAGGTCGTGGCCTGCGATTAACCAACGATAAAGAATGTTGCACTATTTTAGATTTTGTCGGTAATTCGCGTCCTGAATATGACTTTTCCCATAAATTGAGAGCATTAGTAGGTAAAACCAATCAGGCGATAGCGAAAGAAGTTAAACAAGGCTTCCCTCACCTACCATTAGGTTGCCGCATTGAGTTACAAGAAAAAACTCAAGCCATGATCTTAAGAAACATTAGCCAAGCGACATTAAACAAAAATAAGTTAATTAGCTTAATAATCAACTACCCACATGCTACAAATTTACCGTTAACGCTGACTAACTTTTTACAGTTTCATCCTGACATTACTCTAGAAGATATTTACAAGATTAAAATTAGTACGTTTGGCGGATGGTCTGTTTTAGTTGCTGCAAGTAAGAAAACGGAAATAATATCAGAGAATAAAAACCTTTATGCAGCTTATTATCGAGCCATTAAAAACCGATTACTCAATTGCTCATCAATTTCATATTTACGCTTTGTTAAGGCCCTTTGCGATAACAACTTTTCGATATCGTCAATTAGCGATGCCAACATAGATAACAACCTACAGAATCATCAGCAACAGTTTGCATTGATGTGCCACTATGATTTTTGGGACAAAACAGGTAAATCACTTGGCTTTAATGACGTTGCGACAAGCTTATTAGCACTGAGAAATACAACACTACTTTCGGAATTAACCGAAGTTATTTCAATACTTATTGAACGACTTGAAGTGAGCGAGTTTACTATGCCGAAAGTTAACAATTCAGTAGTCGATTCATCACCACTTAACATGCATGTTCGTTACCCGAAAGAACATATTCTGGTCGCTTTTGGTGATAGTACCTTTACTAAAAAGTCATCAAGTCGTGAAGGTGTTTTAAATATCGCTAACGCGAATACTGAATTATTGTTTGTGACTTTGAATAAATGTGAAAAGCAGTTTTCAGCAACAACCATGTACCACGATTATGCCATTAGCCCGACCTTGTTTCATTGGCAAACGCAAAACAGCGCGAGGCCAAATTCTGGCCGAGGTTTAGGTTATATTTCACAGAAAGAAAACAAGAAGAGCTTCCTGTTATTTGTGCGCGAACAAGGTAAAGATGAAAACGGCAGAACCATGGGTTTTGTTAACTTTGGTCCAGTCGATTTTGTTAAATATGAAGGCAGTCAGCCAATGAATATCACATGGAAACTTAAACATCCCATGCCAGCATATTTGTGGCATGAGACGGCTAAGTTGGCGGTTGGTTAGATAAATTAATAGAAAACACTCACCACTCTATCAATTGTTGCATTTATTTCAATCGCCAACGTTTCAATCAAATCATCTACTAATTAGTTATATGAACTTAATCCCCGTAAGAATTACCTAGGACATCCATTGTAAATATAGCTAAATAACGATGGGTATCCGAGTTTTTTTCAGTGAAAAGGACCTTTTTTCAAAATGAATAAAATAGATATAGACCTTTTATTCCCAGAACCAAGAACTTATTCATTAGTATAAGAAGGTTAAAATGATTATTAGCAAACCTAGTTATACACTAATTTAGCTACCATGAGCTTTAGGCTATGTATTGCTAATAACCTTACCTCCCCTTCTTTATTAATAGTTTTTTATTCTTTTGATGGGAAAAATTAACGCTGGTAAATATATAAGTTAATTAAATTGAAAAGCTATAATTCGATGGTTGGTTATTAACATCTGAATTAAAATTTTCCCAGGAGTAATTTCTGGGAAAATAAGAAAAAGACTTGAGAAAGTAATAACTTTTAGCATCCATAAACTCACAAGATAACTCTCTAGAAATATCTAAAGCTTTATTGTGATCTATCTTGGAACTCAAGTTAATATGACTTACACCTATGATTTGGTTACCTGAATATATAGAGGCACCATTTGATATCAGTTCATCCATAAAATTTTTCTTTTTATCATCCCAACCAAAAGCAATTACTGGACCTATAGAAACACCTTTAATAAATTTTCTATGCTTATCTAACCAATTAAATGTTTCTTGTATCGATTGACTGGTTTCCCCTGCATATAAAAGGATATTAATTTTAACTGAAATACCAAATTCATAAGCCGTATTAATTAAAGATGAGGCTTTTTCTAAATATTTCTCAGGTTTTTTTGATTTACCCATACTGGTTAATTGTTTATGGCTAGCACTTTCTAAACCAAGGTCAAGCACTCTCAAACCAGCTTTTGCTAAGTAGGGGATGAGCTTTGGTGAAATTGAATCTACTCTACTTTCGGTTCTCCATAAGTAGTTTTGAGAGTATATCTCCCTTTGTGCAATCAAGTTTTCTAGCCATTGTTGGTTAGAAACAAACATCGAAGATTCAAAATATGGTGTCATATTTATCAGTTCATCATTTAATAAAATTGATTTAACTTCAGAGGTTATTACGAAAGGTTCTTTTAATGGCTGTAGTTTTTCATTTCCCTCTTGGCAGAAGTTACAGCTCATACCGCAACCGCGAGAAACTTCAAGACTGGGTTGATATAATTTCCGCTCATCAAGGATTTTATAGTTTAAAGACGAAACTTGAGTACTATATTTTAAAGGTTCACGATTTAATAATGAAAGTATTTTATCGTCACCTAATCCATCAATTATAACATCAACATCAGGTAATAGTGCCTTTATTTTTTCTGGATGCCCATCGATTACCCATCTTCCACCTAAAACAATTTTTTTTATTTTTGCTTTATTTTTTAACAGTTTTGTAAATACCTTTAACCAGCTAAGTGCATAAAAACTAGGCATTGAAATAAAAACAGGGTAACGAGTATTAGCAATGCCCTTATTAAGGCAATACTCAAAGAATACTTCCGGTTCTTCAAAGTGCCCCTGAAGCTGTATTGTAGATAAGTTTTCATCATTAATTTGGGAAGCTAAACCCAATAGACCATAATTTAGGTACATGTTTTTTTTATTTATAACATTCGGTTCTTTTTTTACATCGCTTTGACCTGCACTTATGCAGTAAACATCATACATACTATATAAATCCATTTAACAATTCATAAATAAAACAATAAATTACTCATAGAATAACTCTATAGTTTATCAAATATAGACCCCATTTGAGGGCTAAATAATTTATTATAAAGCTTCGTAGCATAGCTATCTGTCATTCCTGAAATATAATCACAAATAACGCGTTTTTTATTTAAACTTTTTTCATAATGCATGTAAGTTGATGTCGGTAGCATTCTTTGGGGGTTTTCTTGAAGAACTTCGAATAATCTCAGTACCATTTGCTGCCCTTTATATTCAAGGACTTGTACTTCAGGTCTTTTGATAACATGCTTAACTACAAAGTCTTTCAATAAGTCTAGAATCTTATTCGCTTCATCGGACATTATGGCTTGATATTTAAGTAATGGCGTTTCAAATTCATCTTTTTCAATAATCTTGATATGAGGTATGAAGTAGCCAATCAACTTGCTAATGGCGTGTTTTCGATCTTTATTGGAGCCTGAAAATAACTTCTCATTATAGAAGTCTACTTCTTTGGAAATAGCATCCTTACTATTAGGAGGTAATTTCTTAATTATTTCATCATCCCATTGCCTAAAGGTTACAAGTTGTAGTGATAGTGCATCCTCTAAATCATGTACACCATAGGAAATATCATCAGCTAATTCCATTATCGACGTATCAAAAGATTTATGGGCTGCTTTAAGGCCGCCTTTGTCATTTAGCTTGGTCGCTCTAAAGAGTGCATATTCATTGTTGGGCAATCCTTCTAATAACCAATTTAAAATACCCTCATCATCATCATGGATACACTTAGGTGGTTTAAAAGCATCGATATTTATTTTTGTACCGCTGTTGCATGCACTTGAATAATTAGCTACTTCTTTATGAAGAACCGGATATTTTAGTAAGCCAATCATAGTCCTTTTTGTTAAATCTAAACCTTGTTCAGGTGAATATTCACCTAACTTAGAAACTATCCGTAGTGTTTGCCCATTTCCTTCAAAACCTCCATGTTCATGCATATAAAAATTGAGTGCAACTTCCCCTCCATGCCCAAAGGGTGGGTGTCCAATATCGTGTGCTAACCCTATTGCTTCTATTTGGCTTAAAGTAGGTATCCATTTTAGATAGTCCTCTCGAAATGAATAGAGCTCTCTTAATTTTTCACAAATACCGGAGCAGATCTGGGCAACTTCTAATGAATGCGTTAAACGTGTCCGATAAAAGTCACTTTCACCTATACCAAGTACTTGTGTTTTAGCTTGTAACCGACGAAATGATGCTGAATGTATTATTCTCGTCCTATCGCGTTGTGCTTCACTATCATTAGTATCAGAGTTAAAAGGTTTTGCTTCATAGCCCTCGCTATATCTTCTTCGTTCTTGCCACATATCAACTCCTTTAGATGAACCGTTCAATGAAATGTATTAATCGTGAAATATAAGATAAATGAACACTATTGAAGACACCGCACAAAAAACATAAACACATATAAAATAGAAATAATTTTTTCAAATGTAGAGACAAACAAATACGAGGTCTGAGTAATTGCCAACTAATTAATAATAGAGAAAACGATAAGTTAGTATTTACAAACAGAGTAATACCTTTTTATATTTGTTAACTTTAGATAAATCTAATAACTTAAGAAAAATACTCATGTTCTTTAGGTAAAAATAACTTTGCTAAGTCCTTTTCAGACATTCTTGAATAGTTTTCTTTACAAAAACAATAACCACATCGCCGTATATTAATTTTTTTAACAAGTTTAGGAGCATCTTCTGTAGCTTTAAGTAGGGCTCTATTTGATTCAGAGTGTAATGTAATATTATCTTGTATATCCATTTCAGGGTCATCAACAATAATTTCTTCCAATGATTCAAATAAAATAGCTTCATTCGGCTTTCTAATAGTAAACATTATTTTCTGTCGTTCTATTTCATCCCACAACTGAGCTAACTCACTAACATCACAAAAGTATTTATCCTTACTATTCATATTGTAGGACCAATACATCGGATTATTTTTTGTAATCCAAATGTCTAAATCACTATCTAAAAGAAAATCTATATTAAATTTGAACACAACTGGTCCATATAAATTTTGTCTAGGAAAGAGTCCATGTAGATCTGCTGTATCAATAAAAACATCAAACCATACATCAAATTCTTTATCTTCTCGATCTGATTTCTGAGCGGTTTGAAACAACCCTTTATTAGTCACATAGCCTCTAGATAGTAAGCCCCTTGCATTGAGATATGTTATTGCTGTAGGTACTGAATTAGCATGATAAAAATGTGTAATGCCTTTACCTTTAATAAATTGATGAAGTTCAACGTTATCAATTTTCAAGTTAATTTCCTTTTATATTTATACGGTATGGTTTTTCATTTTAAAACACAGTTGTCGGGTTATTATTTGCTAAATAATCTCTTTAATGGACTACTACTCCCTCAACTACTGCACTTCTTTCAATCACCCACGTTGCATTACCAACGCTTCAAACAAATCATCCACTGACGAGTTATCTGACTTTAATCTCGACTGTGCAATATTTACTTTAGAAAAAACATTGCTGTAATAGAAGTTATTCAGTCGTTAACACTGTAATCATTGACTTGTATGTTCAACATTAATAATCAGAAATTAAACTAGACCAATATAAGAAACGTTGTAATCAAGTATTGTACTGATAAATTGAACATAATCTATTACACGCTATTACATTCAAATACTCTCAATCCTCTCAGCTCCCGCACCTATTTCAATAGATCTCGTTGTATCACCAACACTCCAACCAAATCATTATTAGGCAAACAGCATACTGTGGTAAATATTTAGAATACGCGCCTGAGGATTTTTTATAACTAATGGCACAAATCCAGACCAGCTTTGAGGTACCTGTTCAAATGATTTTGAAAGGTATTGCTGAGTTAATTTATGGAAATGATCATTAAAAAATTGAAGTGACAATCGCGTGTTCCTTTCGCGGTGGTATTTCTATGCTTCCATTCTGACATAAAGACAATCGACTAATCGTTGTTCCTTGTTAATAAATTGTGCGATAAACTTCATATAAACAAGGCAATAAACGCTATATAAATCAGCGTTTAAACTCCAAACCAATGGATTCCCGCCAAGACAACGCGGGAATGACGCTTCAATGACACTTGCAACAACGGCGGCAATGAAGCAATAGGGTTATTTCCTATGTTTACACTGAACCTGCCATCTTTTTGCCACATTTCGACAGTACTTTGCCCTTAAGCTGACACTAGTAACACTCATTACTTTGCTTTAATGCTCTATATCAACTAAAGACAAGAGCAAGCGATGTTTACTTCTAAGAAAAAGCTACAACTTATCGATTATAAAAATTCGTATTATTGCCAACAACAGCGCAAAAAACGACGCTATAAATGGTTGAAAATTTCACTTTTGTTATTACTTATCATGTCACTTGCGTTGGTTTTTATGCCTTTTGCACAAAGTAAGCAACTAGATTCTAAGGAACAAATAAAACGAGGCAATGCCCTTGTTCATGGTCCGCAATTACTATTTGAAAATCCGAATAAAAGTCAGAATCCAAATAAAAGTCAAAGTACAAACATAGCCATGCGTGCAACCTTCCCTGTTGATATTAAAGCCAACATTGAAATTAATGGTTTAGTTGCTTACGCAGAAATAAAGCAAACCTTCATTAACCCCTACAATATTGCGTTAGCGGGAAAGTATCAGTTTCCATTACCTGAAAGCTCAGCAGTTAAACAGTTAAAGATAAAAATTGGTGATGTAGAAATACTTGGCGAAATAATGGAAAAAAAAGCAGCAAAAGTCCTTTACCAAAAAGCCAAAACACAAGGACGAAAAGCAAGCTTAGTAGAGCAACATCGTCCGAATTTATTTACCAACAAAATAGCGAATATTCCTGCGCAGTCAACCGTTGTTGTTACGTTAAAATTTATCATGCCTGTCTCGTTTTCCCAGGGTAAATTCAATTTACGATTACCCCTTGCACTAACCGATAGATACCAACCGAAATCAACGTCATACTCGTCAGAGAAATCGCCTGAGAACTCATCTGAACACTCACCTAACGATTCGACTCGCGACTCAACTAGCGCTTCAACTAAAGAACTACCTGAGCCATTTAAAGCACCAACCACGCATGTTCGATCAGTTGCTCATAGCCAATCCTCAATAAACATTGTATTAAACTCAGGTATTCCCATCACGTCTATTGTCAGTGACAGCCATAAAATACAGTCGCGTGAATTAAACAGTAAGTTAAACAGTGAGCAAAACGCTTACTTTATTACGTTAAATAAAACCCATGTGATATCTAACAAAACATTTGATTTAACTTGGCAATTAATTGCAAGTAATCAACCTCAAATCAGTAGTTTTACCCAAGAAATTTCAGGTGAGCATTATACGTTATTGACCTTTTTCCCGCCTGAAAAATCCGTAGCGCAAGTGATAGCAAGAGATATCATTTTTATTATTGATACGTCAGGCTCAATGCAAGGCGGCTCGATGGAACAAGCGAAAGCGAGTCTGCAACTCGCCCTATTACAGCTTAACAATAAAGACAGTTTCAATATTATCGCTTTCGATAATGAAACCGAATTACTGTTCCCTGTCACTCACATGGCCTCAGCAGACAATATCTCAAAAGCACAACAATTCATTGATGACTTAAGTGCAAATGGCGGCACTGAAATGTACCGACCATTAAGCAATGCTTTAATGATGAAAAAAGATAAAGCGCAGTCCGCAAAAGCAATTCGCCAAATAGTTTTTATTACTGACGGCGCTGTCGCTAATGAATTTGAGCTTATGCAATTACTGAACACAGCTCAGGGGAATTTTCGTTTATATACCGTAGGAATAGGCGCAGCACCTAATGGTTACTTTATGAAAAAAGCGGCTCAATTTGGTCGAGGAAGTTATGTGTTTATTCAAAATAAAAGTGAAGTGCAGCGAAAAATGAGCCACTTCATGACTAAAATAAGCCAACCTGCACTAACTAATATTGCCTTAACGCTTGATAACCAAATTCACCAGCAAGTTGAGGTTTATCCTAAAAAGATCCCTGATTTATATTTTGGTGAGCCGTTGCAAATAGCCCTTAAGTCTCAGTTCCCTATCACCAGTGTTCAATTAACAGCTGAAACAGTATCAACACCTTTCTACCAGCAATTAGTCATTGATGATCGCCAGCCATCAAAAGGTATTTCATCACTTTGGGCACGACGTAAAATAGAGAGTTTAGTCGACAGCCTTATTGTTGGAGCAAATAAAGACAAGGTAAAATCGCAGGTTATCGCCACTTCGCTCAATCATCAAATAATATCGCCTTACACCAGTTTTATTGCGGTAGAAAAGCAGCCAGAAGTTTCGTCTTTGCTCACAAAAAATGATTTGTCATCTATCAAAAAATCTAAAAGCAACGCGATACCTGCTCATGAGAGTTTACTGGTAGCTATGCCTCAAACATCCCTTGATTGGCAATTACAGTTTTTGGTTGGCATAGCGCTAATGTTACTTAGCTTAGTATTAATGAAGATTAGTAACTTAGCTTGGTTGAATAATACTTGGTTGGCTAATAAACGTTTTAAGTTGTTGAGTCGTAATGAAAAACCTCATTAAGAAATCGCTACTTGTTACTGGCAGCTTACTTTGTCTTCATGCGAGCTGGATGCCTTTCAAAGGCTGGCTCTCTGAGCAATTAATAAGTTACAGCTGGCATCAGACAATCGATTTGAAGCAAAAGACTAAACCTTGGCCGTGGGCAGATACTTATCCCATTGCAGAGCTTTCATTTGAACGTTTAAACAAACGTGTTGTTGTGCTTAACGGCGGTGATCCAACCACATTAGCTTTTTCAGCCGGTGCTATTGCTCCTTTTAATCAAGCCAGAAGCGCTCAACCTTTTGTTGTTGCAGGACATAGAGATAGTCATTTTTCATTTTTAGACGAGGTAGTTATGAACGATATAATTTCATTAGCTGACAAACATGGCCAAAGCCAACTTTACCAAGTTGAAGCAATTGATATTGTCGATGCTTCAACAGGCGAACTACCTATTTTGGCAGATGATTCGCCGCTAATTTTAATCACTTGTTACCCTTTTACTAATACTCGTAATATAGGTAATAGTGCTGGCAGTAATAGTAATGAAAGGTATGTGATCACAGCAAGATTACTTTGAATGCCTTTTGCAATAATCTTCATATAAAGACGGCAATAAACTCTATATAAATCATAATTTAACCAAATATAAAACTGTACATTATTGCACTGATAATGAACTTATTTAGTTGTAATGAAACTAACCTAGTAACCATTAGACAATGGATCTTCGACTAGAGACTTCGAAGATGACGATATTAATTAACTCCTGAGTGCAGATGTCGTTATTAATTAACTCCTGAATGCAGATGACGTGATTAATCGCTTCTTGAGTGAAGTACTTAGGCAAGAAAAGAAATTATTTTTCCAGATAAAGGTTCTATTATTAATATAACCTTTACTTTCATTAACAAAGAGCAGTGCCTATGAAATTAATTTACAGTAATGAAAATCAATTTTTAGTAAATAACGCTAAAAACATTCTTGAAAATCATAATATAGAAGTCACTTTAAAAAATGAGTTTGCCTCAGGTGCTGCCGGTGTATTAGCGCCTATAGATACTTGGGTAGAGTTGTGGATAATTAATGATGCAGATGAAGATAAAGCGGAAATGACCTTAGCAAAGGCGTTAAAGCAGCAAGGCGAACACGATTGGTTTTGTCAGCAGTGCCAAGAAAAAAATGATGCCTCTTTTGACAGTTGTTGGCAGTGCCAAACTGAAAAGGCTTCTTAATGCCAAACGCTTTAACATAGACAACTTAATGAAATACTTTGAGAATAAAGTAAAAGCACTGCATAGGCATGCCTAATAACAAATAAAGGCAATTACTGCCTGCCAATATAAGCTAACTTGTTGATAGGTTATTTCGTTCCAAAGCGGTTATTTCATCGATGTTAAGTCAGCAGGTTCTTTAATATCCCCTGCAATATTAATTACTGCATTTGTGATAGAAGTCGCGATTTCATCCGCAGTTTTAATAGAAGCTACTGCTCTGGCTGTAGTAAGTCCTCCAATTAAAACACCTAATAATGCCCATGCCTTAGCTATGCACTCATCTGGCGAATCATCCAGTCCTTGAGCCATAAGCTCAACGATTTCTTTCATTTTTTCTTCATAGATACTTTGTAATTTAGGCTTAGCACGCACTACTTCGGGTGAAAGAGTTGTCATTGCACAGCCACATGAAAGGTTTTCCCGATGTGATTGACTCAGATAATATTCTGAAAAAGCCACAAGCCATTGCTTTCCATGTTGATGTTGAAATTCAGGGATAGCAGTAATCACCTCATCAAGACCTACCGACAATGCCACTTCAAATGCGCCTTCTTTTGAGCCTAAGTGCGCATAAAAGGCACCCGAAGTAACGCCTGCCTCTTTAGCAATACCATCAACACCAATGCCCGCATAACCATTGCCTCGAAAAGCTTGACTTGCTGCGTTGATAATACGTTTTCTCGTTTCTTCTTTTTTGCTTACTTTTGTCATGTAAGTATCCTAACCCCTGATAATATTTACATTATAACTGTGTTAAAAATAAAAATATAGTGATCGTTACATTTACCATTGACAATATAACGATCACTATATAACATGTTCCCAATCACGAATATAACGATCGTTATATTTCGTGATTGGAACTGAAGTTGCCTAAAAGCAACATCGATTAATCACTAACAATTAACTAAATAATTATTGGAGAATACTATGCCATTAACACTCACTCTTACTGAAGGCGTTATCCCTGTTGGCTCTGAAAAGGAAGCGGTTGCAAAAATAACTAACTCAATGCTTAAACATCACGGTCTTTTAGGTAATACGGTGATGACACCTAATATAACGGCACATGTTTCAGTACTACCTAAAAAACATACTTTTTCGGGTGGAGAAGAATTCTCAGGTGTTTGGATGGAGTGGAAGGTACCTTCATTTGCATTTGCTTCAAGAGAAATTCAATTGGCACATTTTGCCGATGCAACCGAAATTATCAGAGCGTTATCTGGCGGAAAACAGCCTATAGAACATATTTACTCAAATGTTATTCATACGGTAGATGGCTCATGGAATTTCAATGGCATCGCGATGACCAATGAAGAAATTGGTGCAGAAATTTCAAAAGGATAATAGGTCTTCCAACTGTTTTTTGGTCAGTAATATTATTCCCTTACGCATTTTTATTATCAATAAGGGGGAAATGAACCATTGTAAAAATCATCAACAAACACTGCTGAACCTTCGGTGTCGTTGTTGTTATCCATGATAATTTAACGTTAAAAAAGAGAAGTTTATGTTTAAAAAAATAGCAGCAACAGCGAGTTTATTAGTCATCATTTCAACAAGTAGCTTTGCAGGTCAAAAAATATGTACGCCAATTGGGGGGATGGCAATGCCAACATTCTCTCCTCAAGCTGATGGTTCAGTGAGAATTACGGCGGCATTAATTGGCAGTGTTAGTGCAGCAAGTGGCACAATTACTGCTCAAAGAGAAACCAAGAGTGGCTTGGAAATGGATTTGAATCACTATTTTTTAAACAATACTGGAGGTTCATTTCACACAGTAGATCATGCAGAGTTAACCGCTGTACCAGGTAAATCGGGGAATTTTATGATTGAAATTAATTACTCCATTGAGAAAGAATCTACGACTGGCACGTTCAAAGGCTATGAAGGTAATTTCAAAAGTTACGGCTTAGTCGATTTGAATAATATGGAAGGACTAGTACGTTACAGTGGTGAAATTTGTAAATTGTAAATACTAATAGATAACACTAGTCTCTATCAAATAGGTTGGTCTAGTGTTGATTTTATTCAGTCAATTAACGGGAGGTTTTCACGATGAATCGAATACTTCATACGATGTTGAGAGTATCTAATCTTGAAAAATCAATTGAGTTTTATACCAAAATATTGGGTATGGACGTACTCCGAAATTTCGATCGACCTGATCAAGGTTTTTCTTTAACCTTTTTAGGTTATGCAAAGGAGTCTGAAACGTGTGTATTAGAGTTAACCTATAACTATGGCGTTAATAAATATGAGTTAGGTAATGCCTTTGGTCATATTGCGATTGGCGTCGACGATTGTTACGCCGCTTGTAATCAAATAAAGGCATTAGGCGGTAATATCGTGCATGAAGCAGCTCCACTGGCAGGTAGCGATGAAATAATCGCGTTTGTAGAAGACCCTGATGGCTACAAAATTGAATTAATAGCTCGTTAGCCACGTGGTATTGAAAATAAAAAACCTATAATATACGGTAACAAAAAATTGAAAAATTGCCACTTACAAATCATGAGGTTATAAGATTATGAAACTGAAATTTACAGGCGGATGTCTCTGCGGCGCAGTACAATTTTCTGTCAAAGACGAATTTAAGGCTTTTTATCAATGTCACTGTAAGCAGTGTCAGCAGCTAACAGGCTCGGCATTTACATCGAACATTTTGACTGCACCTAGCAATATTGAGTGGCTTAAAGGTACGCGCAACGTTACCGTATATGATCACCCTACTAGAGGATTCTCAAAATCGTTCTGTACCGTTTGCGGTTCTGCACTTCCTTTTATAAACAAAAATAAAACAACATTAATTATACCTGCAGGCGCACTTAATGAACTGCCTGACTTAAAGCCACAAGCTAATATGTTCACATCAGAAGAAGCATGTTGGCTTAAGCCTGGTTTAAACGCTAAGGGATTCAGTGGTTTCCCTGAATAGTTACCCGTCTTGATATTATTAACCCAACACAAAACTATGAAGCAAGAGTAACACCGAGCCACTATGCCATCTTCTTGCGCTTATGCAATGTTGCTCAGCGCCATTGAAATGACTTTAGCTATTCACGCGCTCGTGTGACAGCTAAAACACTAACAACAAGATAATCAATATCTTGTTCAGGAATTGATGCAAGATTAATTCGCCCGTTATCCAAGCCGTATACGGCATATTCATTTCTCAGACCTTCCATTTGTTCTTCTGTTGCGGGCAACATAGCAAACATGCCTTCTTGAGATAAAATATAATCAAAATAGTTATCGCCTGAGTGTTGGCGAAAGGCAGCGCAAAGCTTTTCTCTTATGCCTTTAATTTTGACATTTATCTGTGCCAGTTCATCTGACCACATTTTTTTCAGTTCAGGCGTTTTCAAAATAGTTTTTACAATTTCAGCGCCATTAGACGGTGGCACCCAATAAGTGGTTTTACTCATAATGGCGAGTTGAGATTGTGCTTTATCTGCTTCTTCTTGTGTTGGACTTAGAATATAAGCCGCACCTACTCTATCACTGTATACACCGAAGTTTTTCGAACAACTTACGCAAAGTGCTAAGCGTTCAACCGTATTGGCGATAGTAAGTAAGCCCGCAGCATCTTCATTTAATCCGTCGGCAAAGCCTTGATAAGCGGTGTCGATTAAGGGCAAGAAGTTAGTTGCTTTTGATAGCTGCGCAATTTGCTGCCAGTGTTGCGATGTTAAACGCAATCCTGAAGGGTTATGGCAAGAGCCGTGAAGTAACACCACGTCATTTTCGCCTAATTGCTCAAGTGTATTGAACAGTCCATGTTCATCAAGCGTCATGGTTTTATGGTCAATAAAAGGATATTCCTCATAAGCCAAACCTGCGGCGATAATGGTTGGAATATGGTTGGCATACGTTGGGTCACTTACCCAAATTTTGGCATTAGGATTTGCGAGTTTAATTAAATCTAATATGGCGCGTAAGCCGCCACTGCCCCCAGCCGTTTGAATGCCGCTGACATAACCATTAACTGCTTGCTTTGCAAATACCAGCTCTTGTAGTAATTGAACGTACTCAAGATCACCTTTTGAACCAACATAACTTTTATTTCGACCTGCATTGGCGAGCCGTTGGTCAGCTTCCTTCACCGCTTTCATTAACAAGGTGTTGTCATTGCTATCTTTATAAACACCTACGGTTAAATCCACTTTACAAGGTCGTTCATCGTTAGATGAACGTGCCATCAAGTCTATAATTTCGTCAGAGGCAGGTAGGGAAATATTGGCAAACATGGGATCTCTTCAACTTTAATTAAATAAATAACAACGTAATTTAATACATTTAAATCAAGACTCTACTATATCATCTGTTGTTATTTTTTAAACGACAACTTGCCCTATATACCCGTTCCACTTCAAGATGCAAATTCAGGAACACAGAGCAATTTCATTTCTAGGCGCATCAATGAAGTCATGGCATTCCCTTACAAATTGATGCAACAACGAAGTGATGTTGCTCTGTGTTCCCCTTCGGGTGTGTTTTAAAAGACTTTGTGCAGCGTTATTCATTTTAAGAAGGGAATAACCATTCTTTGCAATGAATGCCTTGCCTAAAGCCTTTTAAATTCCCACTGAATCCAGTATCTTGAAGTAGAGCGGGTATACACCACACTAATTTGAACGTTAATCCTAAACTACTTGTTTCGCTGATTTACCTTGGTGTAAATACGTTTTTAACTTTTCCGTTTTTATTAAACCAATAATTAACCCCAAAATAATTAATAAACAAGCGAGTGCTTTCACAAGCCCTATTTGCTCTTGGTAAAAAATGGCACTGCCCAATAAACCAAAAATAGGCACTAAAAAGGTTAACGGAGCGACAGTGCTCAATGGATATTTCACTAATAAGCGGTTCCAGACCCAATAGCCAAATAGCGTTACCGGGTAAGCTTGAAATAACACAGAGAAAATAACAGAGCCATTAGCGAGTGAAGTTAATGTCAGTAGTTGTTCAGAGCCACCGTGTAATAAAGCGAGCGCAAATAAAGGTAAGGGCGCAAACAACATGCCCCAGATACTAAACGCAAAAATCTCTTTGGTGCCTGCTTTTTTAACAAGAATACTGGTAATACTCCAGGATAAAGCGGCTATCAAAATAAATACTAATCCTAGCATTGTCACTGACCCATCGGTTACAGATACGCTTAAAGCCAGCCCTAGAATGGCGACAATGCTACCAATCACTTTGATGGGAGCAACGGTTTCTTTAAGTAAAAAGTAGCCCACTAACAAACTGATAACTACATTCATTTGTAATAGCACAGAAGCCATACCCGCAGAAAGCCCAGCCTGAATAGACCAACTACCCATGCCCCAAACACCAATGGCAAAAACTAGTCCATAAGCCACTAAATATCGCCATTTCACCTGTGGTCGTTTAACAAAAAACACCGCAGGAATGACGGCAAAGCTGAAGCGTAATGCGGTTAGCAACAGCGGGTCAATTTCACTGACGCCAAGTTTGATCACAGAAAAGTTAAGTCCCCAAATTATCATTACAAAAATGCCGAGTAGTAGATCTCTATTGTTCATTGTTCGTCCTTTTTAATGCCAGATTTAATGCCAAGTTTTATGGCAAGTGGATAAGTCGTTTTCTTATAAGTGCAGCTATTATTGACGAAAGCCAAAAAGAGAACAGATACAATTTACAAAATAAAAAGGAGTACAATTTATTCAGGCTTTGTTATATGGTTACTGTGTTTTACTGCCGCAGCGCTAAAAAATAGTAAGTAATAAGCGACAACAGCAAAGTTGTCGCTTTAATATTAAAAAGGTAAACGAGTAGATGAGATATATTGATCTTGCTGAAATGTGTATTGCAGATATCAGCAGTGGAAAATTGGTGAAAAATAGCCGCATGCCATCGTTAAGAAATTTTCGGCAACAGCACTCAATCAGTATGACCACGGCACTTAACTGTTACCAGTACCTTGAATCCTTGGGCTGGATCCTTGCTAGACCACAATCAGGATATTTTGTTTGCGGGCAACGAATGGCTAATGAAAAACCTGAACTCGTTGCTTTTAAAAGTATCATGACTGATCCAAAACTCCCCGTTGTTAAGCTTTATTATCAGCATGACAATTCATCTGCTTGCGCAGTGGATAGCTCACACAATGCTTCTGCCAATCATTCAATTTATCACCCCATTAATAAAGAAACAGTAGGTCCGCTGGGCGTTGCCCGTATTTCTACCGATTTTATCCCGCTAGATAAGTTACAAAACAGTTTTCGTCGGGCACTAAAAAGGCAAGGCAGTAATATTAGTTTTTATCCCGATATTCAGGGCGAAAAAATACTAAGAGATACACTGAGTAGCCACTTTAAAAGTTATGACTTTCATATACCCAGCGATGAATTGTTAATCACTAATGGCTGTATGGACTCAATTCAAACGGCAATAGAAATATGCACTGACATTGGCGATGCTGTCGCCATAAGCTCACCTTGTTTTAATGGTTTATTAGACATGTTAGCGGCACTTGGACGCAAAGTTATCGAAATTCCGTCAACTGAGCAAGGTATTGATCTTGTCCAACTTGAACAACATATGAAAAGTAATCAGATAAAAGCCGGTTTGTTTTGCACTTCACATATGAATCCTCAAGGTATTTCTATGACCGCATTGCAGAAGCAGCACTTAGTTAATCTTGCTCAAACCTACAAAATCCCGATTATAGAAGATGATGTTTATATTGAGTTAGCGCACGGTAAAGTCATGCCCTTACCTGCCAAACATTGGGATAAACAGGGCTATATTTTATGGTGTGGTTCAGTGTCGAAAACAATTGCGGCAGGTTATCGATTAGGTTGGTGCTGGCCCGGTCGTTTTACCGAACAATACTTACAAAAGCGTAAGTATTGTAATCAAGGGGTTTCTTCTCCGGTGCAACTTGGCCTAGCTGACTTTATTAGTAATGGTGATTATGCAAAGCATCTAAAAAAATTGCGTGTAGCGATACAGCAGCACACATTGAGTTATCAGCGTTACTTAACAAAAAACTTACCTGCGGCCAGTAAAATCAGCGATCCTTCCGGTGGTTTTGTTTTATGGATTCAAGTGCCTAATTTAAATGGACGTAAACTTCTTGAGCAAGCTAATCAGTATAATATTGATATACGCATTGGTGAACAATTTAGTACTCGTGATTTGTATCAAGACTATTTTCGAGTCAATACAGGCTTTATGATAACGGGGGATAATGAGGAGGATAAAGACAATCAAGAAGAAGTAGATCAACAACTAATCAAGTTAATGGATCTGGTCAAAGTGGCTAGCTCATGTAGCTAATTCAGGTAACTATATAGATTAAAGTTGCTGGTAAATAGCGTCTTTATGACCGCTATATACCCCCTTAGCTATTACCCATTAACGAATTACCTAAATAACCATTATTTCATCACAGCGCCTCGAATTTATTACCTTTTCAATAAAAAACTAATGACTACTGACACCATGCTGTCAGTAGCACAGTGATATTGTTCTCTTATCGCAATCAAACCGATTTCGAATTTATTAATTAAAGGAATACAATATGTTAGAACATTCACCATTGGTGTGGGCCGAAATTTCTGTTACTGATATGAACCGAGCAGTTGCATTTTATCAAACACATTTTGGTTTAACGTTTAAGCACGAAGTAATGAATGACATGGAAATGTCTATTGCTGAAACGGGCAACATAGGCGACCCAAGTTTTGCCCTTTTAAAACACGATATGATGGTGCCAAGCCGGGATGGCAGCACAGTGTATTTACATCTTAGTTTGACGTTAAATGACAAAGTGAATGAGATTAAAGCAGCGGGTGTTGAAATGTTATTACCGCCAATGCCTATTAAAGACGGCGAGTGTGGCTACATTGCTATTTTTGTCGATAGCGAAGGAAATAAAGTTGGGTTGTGGTCTCAAAGTCTGTAATGATATATACCCGATCCACTTGAAGATGCTCATGCATATTCAAGTGGAACGGGGATATTTATCTATATTAAGGGTTCATCAAGATGTCTAACTCAACAACAAATTGCCTTTGTGGTGCTGTAAAAATCACGGTAGAGAACATTAATCCTAAATTTACAGTGTGCCATTGCCAATCATGTAGAACATGGGGTGGCGCGCCATTTTTCGCAGTGAAATGTGGTACAAAAGTAAAAATTGAAGGTGATGAAAAAATTAACATGTTCAAGTCATCCTCTTGGGCATCTCGTGGTTTTTGCACCGAATGTGGAACGCATCTGTTTTATAAATTAGACGCGACAGGTGAATACAATATGCCCGTAGGTTTGTTTCCAGATTTAAAAGGGTTAGAAATGGATATGCAATATTTTAGTGATATGCGACCGAGTTATTACTGTTTTTCAAATGAAACAAAAGAAATGACTACCGATGAGATAATGGCTTATTTTGCCACTCAAATGTAACTAATACCAAGTGAAGTAATTAAATAATACATAAGCCCAGTTCAATGCTGGTATCAATGAGATAATAATGCGCCGTGCAGACAGACTTTTTCAAATCATTCAGTTGTTAAAGAATCGCCGTTTAACTACCGCGAGTTTATTAGCAGAAGTACTCGAGGTGTCTACAAGAACTATTTATCGAGATATTCAAGATCTCATTGCCAATGGTATTCCTGTAGAAGGTGAAGCAGGTGTAGGGTATTTATTACGTCGTGAAGTAGACGTACCACCCCTTATGTTTAACGAGTCAGAACTTGAAGCGATCCAAGTAGGCATGAGAATGGTAGAAGCTTG